>Ga0265334_10000077_pt1 | contig 70797 bp, 72 predicted proteins | sample 42023metaG_FD_192442 | JGI IMG/M metagenome (GOLD analysis project Ga0265334, IMG submission 192442) | Rhizosphere microbial communities from Carex aquatilis grown in University of Washington, Seatle, WA, United States - 4-20-23 metaG | ecosystem: Host-associated > Plants > Roots > Rhizosphere...
GATGCATGGTTTGCGTACGCCCAGACCTGGCGCTGGCGACCAATTGTGTCGCGTGACTTCCGGACCGGGGTGGACTGAGACCGCCCAGCGCCAGGTCTGGGCGTACGCAAACCATGCATCAGGTGGTCGCAGGTTTGGTATGGGTGCTGAAACGACAAGGTCGTAGGCGTGCCTGAAACGACAACGTCGTAGGCGTGTCTGAAACGACAAGGTCGTAGGCGTATGTCCGCTCATGCTTGCTTACGCCGGCGCCGGCGCTGGCGCTGGCACCGGCGCTGGTGCCGACCCATCGCTCTCCTCGACGCGGATGTCAAAGAGGTAGTTCACGAGAAGGTCGTAAAACGTGTGTGGAAAATGATCCGGCACCGCGCTCGCGCCCGCCAGAACGTGTGCGGCCACGCTGAAGTCGACCTCGGCCTCAAACGTCACCGGCGCGCGCCGCGCCTCCTCGAGCGTCGCGCCAGATTGCACCTTCGTCATGTCGATCGAAAATGGTCCCGTCTTGAAGATCTCGCGCTCTTTGCGCCGCACCATGACGAGACGTGGCTCGTTCGCGCTGCCGGTCGCCGGCGGCGCCGACGCGACACCCATCGCGCGTTGCGTCGGAAACACCAGCGCGTCGCGCACGTGCTCGGACACGGGGCTCTCGACGGACGCGCCGATGCGCACGTCGACCTTGTGGCCGGTCGCAGCGCGAAAATCAGTCGGGCGCCAAAGTCGGTCCTTTCGCACCACGCACACCACCTCGTTCGTGTCGAGATCGACCGTCACGCGCACGCGGTCGTCGTCGGCGGCGAGCTGGAACGTCAGGTCGGCCGTCGTCGTGCGCGTGGCGAGGTCCCAATCGTTTTGAAGGCGCACCCAATGCAGCATCGGCTCAAACACGTCGCGCGGAATTCCGGCACTGAATCCGGTTCCCGATTCGTTGATCGTTCCGACTCGCGCCTCGATCTCGATCGTTCCCGCAAGCTCGGGGTCGGCGGCGGCCGCGAACACGCGCGCCGCGTGCGCGCGCGCGTCGACAAAGAAAACGCGCTTGACGTGCTGCCACAACTCGTCGGCGTCCGTCTTGTGCGCGCCGGAACCGGGACACGACCGCACAGGCTGGCGTCCGTACATCGCGATGCGATGCGATGAGTTGAGTTGTTGTGCGCGTATCTCCACGTGAATACGAGTGTGAGAAAATGGCGGTCTTGAACGAGTCCGACCACGAATGGATGACAGAGGACTACAGCTACGAGTATGGCCCGACGGCATTTGCTTACATGCCGAGCGGGCGTTCAGTTTTGGTATGCGTTGCGAAAAACATCTATGTGTACTCGACCGTGAGCGGTGACCACATCGCGACGTTCACTGTTCCTGAACACGTCTTGTGCTCCGATATGATTGCAGTATTCGTGTCTCCCGACTCTGACCGTGTACTCGCAATAGGAAGCAACGGTGTTATTCACGTTTGGGATCTTGTTTCAGGTAAAGAAGCTGCGTACAGAACATTGTTGTTGCCGGGTCCCCTCATCAGATTCTGCGTGGCGCGAGATTGTCAACACGTTGTGACGACGTATAGTCAGAACATGTACGAACATTCAACGATTACCATCGCACGCCTTTCCGCCGCGCCGGGAGATATTGTTCGAAGGTTTCAAGCGCCGTGCAATGTCTCGTCGATGTGCTTGTCGCCTGATGCAACAATTGCATATTTCACGGCCGAAGAAAGCATTTATATTGTCGATCTCAATACGGAGGCTACTCTTCGTCAACTGACTGTACCACCATTCCAAGATGCAGGTCAAGCGCCATGGATGGGCATTCACGATCGTGTTCAAGTACCAACAATATCCGACGACGGCAAATTCTTTGCTGCCGTGTTGCGACGCGACAAAGCAACGCGCGTGTATGTTTGGGCTCTCGAAAACGCAGTGGTCGATACACCGGCGTTTACGATTGGCGATGCGTGGTACTTTTCAGGTGTTTGTATTTCGCCCAATTCCAAATATGTCGCTGTGAACGACAAAAGTTCAGTACACGTGTGGTCAATTCAAACACAAAGTTTGGTGCTCACGATCAACACGACCAACTTACTCAAGCAATACGAGTTTTCGCCAGATTCGCGCCACATGTTTACGACGAACGTTTTGTCGTACGAGAAACGTGGACCGCGTATGCGACCAACAGGCTTCGGATATGGAATGTCGTGGGATTTGACGCATCGGCCGCGTTACGCTCTTCTCGCAGCTGTCGCGGGTCTTCCGTCCTGGGACAAAATGTTCAACGCGCGGCGACGTGGTGGTGGAGACGGTGACCATGCGATCAAAACAAACGTGCTCGGATTCATGGGGTGGCCGTAGTTTCTTACGTTACCACATTTAAAGCATCTTTGACAAGCTCTTGTTCGAGTCGACCGTGTTGGTGATGGCGTCGTGAATCATGTCAACGCACCAGCACGGATGCGACGCACCTCCGCGGCCTGCATCGGATGCAACCCGTTGATCTCTTCTTCGGTCAGACCTCTCGCCCATGCCAAAACGGGCGTCATCATCTCCTCCTCGCTCAAAGGCGCCGCGGCGTACACATGTGTGGCGCGCTCGCGTGCGCGTGCCGCATCGTTGCGCGGGATGGGACGACAGAGTTGCGCGCGAGCGCCGCGCAACTCGCTCTCCAGTTGCAGCACGCGCGCACGCAAGAGATCGACCTCATCAGCGAGCTGCATGTTGCGTCGCGCCAGGCGGTGCAAAAGGTCATCGAAGCTCATTGGCTTTAGAGTGTGTCTCGGTCGCTTCACATCTGCATCATTTCACGCTCGCGTGCGACTCGACTACTCCACGACCACCACCTTTTCCTTTTTCTTCTCCGTCTTGGCCGCTCCGCTCGGCGTCGCGCGCTTCTTCGTCTGCGGTTGCGCCCCTCCCTCTGTCTGCACCGGCACGTTCAGCACGCGCACCAGTTCGCGCTCGAGCGCGTCGAGGTCGGCGATCCACAAATCGCGCGGCGTCCGTTTGCGCAGCGCCTCGAGCTCGTCCCTCTTCATCCGCGCGCGCGTCTCGAGCGCCTCCACCCTCTCCATTGTCAGCGACCACAGCGGCATCGTCAGCAAGTAGTCGTGCGACCCGTCGATCGCCGCAAACGCGCGCGACTCGAGCTCGCTCACCAGCGCCGCGCGCGGCTTGTTCCCCAGCTTGAGCTCGTCGCGCGCCACCAACCCAACGAACCGCGCCTGCTCGGAAAGACGCGTCGACTCCTCCTCGAGCACCTTCTCCAAATGCGCCTTGCGCTTCTCGTACAGCGCGAGACGCGCCGTGCAAAACTCGCGCAAGACTTGAAACACGTTGTCGAACTTGCGCAGCCGCCCGTCTGCGTCGAACGCGTGCATGTTCGACTCGCTCAGCGTCGTCACGAGCTTGAACGTCTCCAAAAGCTTGTCGCGCGCCATCGCCGCGCACTCGGCCGCAAACGTGCTCGTCAGCGCAACCTCGAACCGAACCGTCTCGTCGGTGTGGTGTTCTTTGATGTCAGCGATCTTGTCGTCGCCCATCGCCACGAGGTCCTCCTTGTACGACGCCGTCCACGTCCCGACCGGAAGCTCGGTGATCGTGAGCGTCTCGTTCGCGGCATCGAGCGAGCACGCGCCGCGCACCGCCCACCGCCCTGGCGCGTCAAGCGCCGCGACCTCGCCGCGGAAACCGCGGAACCAAGGAGGCAGCGCCGGCACCGGCAGCGCCGGCAACTCGCCCTCGAACAGACACGCGCGAACCGCCTCAACAACGGCGCGCGGGTCGCGCGGCGCGATCTTCGTGCTCCACCCAGTTCCGATCCCCGCCGCACCGTTGACGAGCACCAACGGAATCACGGGGACGTACGCGACGGGCTCGATCTTCGCGCCGTCGTCTTCGAGGTACGTGTACAGCGCGTCGTCGTCCTCATGGAACAGCAAGCGCGCGACGGGCTCGAGCTTCGTGTGGATGTAGCGCGCGCTCGCGGCGTCCTTGCCGCCCATGCGCCGCGTGCCGAACGCTCCGCCCGCGCTCAGCAGAGCGACGTTGTTCGCCCCAACAAACGTCTGCGCCATTCCGACAATCGTGCCTTGAAGGCTCTCCTCGCCGTGGTGGTACACGGCGTGCTCGGAGACGTACCCAGAGAGCTGGCCGACCTTGACCTCGTCGACGAGCTTGCGCTTGAAGCACGCGAACAGGACCTTGCGCTGCGACGGCTTGAGTCCATCGAGCATCGACGGGATCGACCGCGTGTTGTCCGATCGCGAAAAGTGAACGAGCTCGCTGCGCACGAACTCGTCGTACCGCATCGTCTTCCGCCCGAAATCGATGTTTCCAGCGGGCGCACCGGCCTCGAGCCACTTCTTGCGGTCGTCGGCCCTCGATTTCGAAAACGCCATCTCGAGCGCGTCGCGCTCGTTTGCGTCGTTCGCCCTGTCCCAAACCATCTCGATCGTGTGGTTGCGCATGTCCGAGAAGTACTCGCGCGCCTCGGCCGCCGTCGACGTCCCCAGACCCTTGTAGTACTTGACGCGCTTCGCCGTGTTGGCTTTCGTCCACTCGGTGTAGTCGTGCAGCGAGTAAAACGCGAGCGACGCCGAAGATGCGCTTCCGCGCCACACCTTGACGATGGGCGTCACGAACACGCGCATGAACCCGGGAGACTTGAGCAGGCGAGGGAAGAAGAAGTGGAAGAAGTTGAAAAGCAAACCTTTGATGTGCGACCCGTCTTGGTCCTGGTCCGTCATGATGAGCACGTGGCCGTAGCGTAGCGCGGCTGGAGAGTCGGCGTCCTCGCCCACGCGCAGCCCCAAGATCTTCAGCACGTTTTGGATCTCGGCGTTCTTGACGATGGCCGCGTGCCCAGCGTCGCGGACGTTCAGCGGCTTGCCCTTGAGCGGAAACACGCCGAAAAGATCGCGCCCGACCACAGACAACCCAGAGAGCGCGAGCGACTTGGCCGAGTCGCCTTCCGTCAAGATGAGCGTGCACTCGGCCGAGCGCTTTCCGCCGGCGCAGTTTGCGTCGTCGAGCTTCTCGATGTTGAGCAGGCGCGCCTTTTTCGTGCCGCCGACCTTGCGCAGCTCCTTGGCCTGCTTGGCCTCGCCCCACCGCAGCACGGCGTCGACGATGCCAGAGTGCTTGACGATTTTGGTCAGCAGAGCGTCCGGCAACGATGGAAAGAACTCCTTTGGGCCGAACGCGGCGGGTTTCGTCGTGAGGTGTTCCTTCGTCTGTGAGTCGAACGACGGGTTCACGACGAGCGCGTTCACAAACACGCGCACGTGGTTCTTGATTTGCGCGGGCTTGAGCGACTCGGCCAGCGCCTTGTGCTTCTTTTGGAGGTGCGCCAGCACGGCCTTGACGACCTGGTCGGCGACGACGGCGACGTGCGGCCCGCCCTTGGTCGTACACACCGCGTTGACGAACGAGACGTGCTCGTGCGCCCCGTCGCGCGACGCGGCCACCGCGATCTCCCACCGCTCGTTCAGGCGAGCCGTCACGTGTTCTTTGTCGTTCTCTTTTTTCCCCTCGTCCTCGTCGTCTGGCTCGGATGTTGGCGATGGCGAGAGGTAGAGTGCGACGTACTTGTCAAAGGTGTTGCACTGGTCGAGGACGCGGTCGTTGAGCGAGACGCGCACGGTCTTGCCGAGCACACCGGCGACGTCGACGACGCGCTTGCTCATGAGCGCGACGGCGTCGTCGTCGAGTCCGTTTGGCATCCCGAACCGCACGTAGTCGGGCGTGAACCAGACGCGCGTGTAGTCGCGCTTGGTCTTGGACGCCGAGATGGAGGGCGGGGCGCACGCGCTCATGTTGCGCGTCCAGACCTGGCGGTATGCGCGCCCGTGGTCTTGCGTCTCGACGACGAATTTCGTCGAAAAGATGTTGGCGAGCTTCGCGCCGTACCCGTTGCGCCCGCCGACGACGCGCTCCTCGCCATCCTCGAAGTTCTCGCCCGTGAGCAAATGCCCAAACACCAGCTCGGCGATGTACACGCCGTGCTCGGTGTGCGTCTCGATGGGGATCGACGCACCGTCGTTGTAGACGGAGATCGACCCAGACGCGCGGTCGATGAAGACGCGCAAGTTGCGCATCGACGCGTCGCGGCGCTTGTTGTCGGCGGCGTTCATGAGCACCTCGTCAAAGATCTTGTAGAGCGCAGGCACAAACGACACCTCGCGCTCGACCAATTTGATTTTTTGCTTTTCGCTCTTATCCTTCTGGTCGTTGCTGCCGTTGTCGCTGTCGCCGTCGCTGTCGCCGTCATGCGCGGCGGGTGCACACGAAAGATCGAGATCGAGGACCCAGCGCGTCTCGGTGGCCATCTCCATCGACCCGACGTACGTGTCGGGGCGGAGGAGAACGTGCTCGACTTGCGTCTTTTTCTGGAACTTTTTCGAGACGGCCGCGCGCTCGGCCTCCGTGCGCGCAACACCCACACCCGCGGCGGCAACAGACGACGACGACATCGGTTGACTCGAGTCGAGATGAGAAATGAGTTGTGTTCTTACACACACAATCAGCCCATCTTGGCCCACGCCTTCTCGGCGCGTTTCACGTAAAAGTCCTTAATGTCCCATGTGAGAAAGTTCGACATTGTCTTGATCCTGCCGTCTTGCATCCATGATTCCTGTCGCACAACTTCAAAGTGAGACCAGCGCGGAGTGTAGGTCACGCTCACTGGGAACTGCTCGCTGTCTATGCAAACATACGTTTTCATTCCATCCGAGTTGACCCGCGCGGACGATCCATCTGAAAAACGTATGGTACGCTCGATCACGACCAGTTCTTGCTGCGTGTCCGCAACCGGGACGACGTCGACAGCGGGAGCGGGAGCGGGAGCAGACGACGACATCGGTCGACGTTAGCGAGCGTTGAGTTGTGATCAATTATTCAACTCACACCGCTCGCATTCTTCATCTCGACTTCCATCTCCGCCCAAATCTTCTCTGCGCCGGGAATGTACTCGTCGGCAATCAACGAAGATGACCTTATTGTCACACCGAGCGCTGTCTTCCAGTGACCAAACGCTGTCGTCGTGGCAGTTTTGGCATTGTAAAACACGTCGATGCAGAAGTCGCCACGGCGCATCCAGCACGTCTTGTTGCCGTTGGACAGCAACGTGGCACGTCCGTAGTCCAACTTTTTCGTGTACACAGACGTCGGCACGGCATCGTCTGCGTTCGTGTTCGCGTCCGGGACATCCGCCAAAGCATGAGCGTGCGTCGGCGTCTGCGACATCGGTTGACTCGAGTCGAGTTGAGTTATGTTTTACGCACACGCACAATCACGTCATCTCGGCCCACGCGTTCTTGGCACGCGCGACGTAAAGGTTGGTGTCGTCGTCGGTGAGCCAATCCGATATTGGCGGGAACATACTGATTGGCTCGTGTAGATGTACGATCATCCTGGGAAAGCGCGGAATGGAGGTCACGGTCACTGTGCGATTGAAGTAACCCTTGAAGATGCACTTTTTCATTCCATCCGAGTAGATGTGCGCGACCGATCCGTCTGGAAAACGTTTGGTGTGTGTGATCACGACCAGGTGTTGTTGCGTGTTCGCAACCGGGACCGAGACGGCGACGGCGACGTCGACAGCAGGAGAGGAAACTGACGACATTCGACGTGAGTGTGAGATGGCGTTGCGTTGTGTGTGCGTCGTTCACACCACACTGCTCGACACGCAAGCCCGCGCACGCTGCGCGTCGTGAACACGGACGAGCTCTTCGTTGCGCACGCGTTCTTGGTCACGCTCCTCATTGGATTGCTTGAGGTACTGCTGCGCCCACTCGTACGACTTCGTGTGATGGCAGATGTCGCAACCGCCAACGAACACGTGCTCTCTCATCAAGTCAATGGCGTCGGCCTGCAGCGCGCGATTGGGGTCCAGACTCAACATCAGAGCCTCGCGTTCTGGATCGCTGCACCATTCGTCGATCTCCACGATTCGTCGCACGTACGATGCGCATTCGTATCCGTATGACGTCGCGAAGTAGCCCGCGAGTTGTTCGGCGAGCGACGCCAGCATCCGCACAACCCACACCACGTCGCGGACCTGTTTCCAATCGTCCGAGTTGCACGGCATGAAGGACCACGTCAAGCGACCGTAGTTGTCTCGCTCTCGGTCGATCTCGGTTCCGTCAAACACGCGGTCGGTCAGCCACTTCTCGCGCGCGCGCGACCACGCCGCGCGCAGCTGCTGTTCCACCGCGTGCAGCTCGGCGAGCTCGCCCGTCGTCAACCGGCGCGCGACCGCAACCGGGACGGCGACGGCGGCAGCAGGCGCAGCAGCTGGGGTGGGAGCAGACGACATTCGACGCGAGCGTTGTGTTGTGTGTTGAACACAACTCAATTCAACGCACGACAAGATTGCCGATGAGTCAACAAAACGACGAGCTCATCCGCCTCGCGTCGACTGCGCGAGACCATTGCGCGAAGCTCGCATCCGAGCTTTCCGCCATGCGCGTCGACATCGCGAATGTGAAAGAAGCGGTTGAGCGCTCGACGCCGATAGTCAAGTTTTACAAAGTTCCAGCCGATTTGCAGAGCGCGAGTGTTTATCTCCTTACGACGAGCGAGTACACCTACGCGGACATGTTGAACGACTGCTGCATGCTGCGTCCGTTCGTGTGCGTCGACCTCTCTCGTCCTGTGTCGACGGTGACGAACTTCGAGGTGGTGATGTGGGCGTACAAGAACAACAGCTTCATCGAACACCCGCAAACCAAGCAAATCCCGCTCAAAGGATTCAATTACGAAGAGTTCAACATGTACTTGTACGTCATGCGCTCGGACCAGCACAAGGCGTGCGCGCAACGCCTGATCGACGCGGCGTGGCGTCTGTTGTTGTGATTGGTCGTCACAACACATCTCAACACCAGATGAGTGCCACTTCCGCCACCAAGAACGGCGATGACCGTCTCGTGTTTCCATCGGATGCGTGTGCCATCTGTCTTCGCCCCATCTCGACGCCGTGCGGCCACACGTTCCACACGGGGTGCATCGACGCGTGGACGTGCCGCACGCCGTCGTGTCCAACGTGTCGCACGCGCCTGGAGAATCGGGACGGGCGGGCGCGTGAAGCCGATCAGACAATCGTGCGCGACATCGTCGATGTCAAGCGGCAGTTGGCCGAACTGTCAACTGCGGTGTCGGAGTTGGCGGGCACGATTTCATTCATACGAGAGCGCGTATCGGCAACTGCGTCGGCGCAAGCGACAGTACCGCAACAAGTGGCAGACGTCGACGTGTCTGGGCGCGTCGCGTCCTTTGCGGCTTCGTTCGTGAACGTGACGTTCGAACAACATGGTGCCTCCTCCATTTGCTTGCGCACGTGCGCCGAGTACAGTCGCCAGCAAATGTACGAGGACTGCTACGCTCTTTTGCCGTACGTTGTCTTCCAGCGCGATGTTCGTCATGCGCCACGCGAGGCCAAGACGCCCTACGACGCCTTGGATTGGGTCCTCCGCAACGCGTTCGATCAGCGTTGGCGTGACACTGGTCGCGAGCCTCCTGGTGAGTACGCATTCTACCTGTACGCGCAACGCAATCCAGAGATCAAGCAACGCATCGAGCGCCTTGTGAGCGCGTCGCGTCGTTGGTCGCAGTTTACGCAGCAGTGGATCCAGCAACAAGAGGCGCTGTTTGGAGCTATACGACCGTCTCCGTGAGTTGTGGATGGCGATGTATGTAGTGTGCAGAGGAGAACACAACGCAACGAGACCATGAGCGCCCAGCCTCCTCCGTCAGAGCCTCGACCCGATCCGCAAGCCCCTGTTATGACGGTGGCCGAACTCAGCGCGTTTGCGCCTGCGCGCCACGTCACGACGGTGAGCGCTCCCGGGTTCTCCGATGTGGTCTTGTTTGCCGCGACGACGGACGCGCTCTCGATGACGGGCGTCGCGTTCGAACCGATTCCGGAGCACTTTGCGTGGTTTGTGCGCAGACCGTGCGTCTTGCGCGTCGACGGCGAGTTCTACGACTGCGTGTTGTTTCTTCGCCGCGTGTGCGACGCGCCAAAAGCTGCGAACACGCACGCGCTGGTTTGCGGTGAAATTGTGCCGACGTCGATTCAACAACAGCACCGCAACAAAGACATGCTCGACCAACTCAAGGCCGCGCTCAACATCTTTCTTTTCCTCATCGCCGAGCTCGATGTCGACGACACCAAAACAAAAAAGCGACAGCAATGGTGTTTGTGTTGTTGATAACAAATCATTCAACCTTCTCTCTCTCGTTCCTTCTCTCGTTCGCGCGCGCTGTTTTGGCGCATCGCGTGCATGATGGCGATGCCGAGCATCGACGAGCCGGGGCGCGCCTCCTCGGCCGCGAATCCGCGCGCAATCTCCTCGAGGCGTCGCGCCCACGACGTGCGCGTCGGCGGGGCCCACGGCCACCCCACGCGACGCTCGCGCTCGCGCTCACACACCTCGTGGTCGGGCTCGTCGGCCTCGGCGTCGCGCCACGCGCTCTCAAACGTCCACGCCTCGTGGATCGCCGCGCGCGCGTCCTCGGCGCTGTGCGTCTTCGTCTCGCGCAGAACAATCGATGGCCACGCTCCGCGTAACGGAACGCGCCCGCCGTGCGTCTCGGCGAGACGAGCGCGCACGCGCTCGACGAACTCAATCGTGCGCGGACGCGTGTGAGCGACCTCGCCGCGCGTCGGCAGTCCGAGGTGCGCCCACTGCACGCGCGCGTCCTTGTACATGACGCCGCCCATGCAGTGGTCAAAGTCGAGGAGCTGCCTGATGCGCCTCAACAAGCGCGCGAACTTCTCCTTGTCCTCGTCGCGCGACGCGTCGCCCTCCGACTCGAGCGCCGCGAGCGTCGTGGCGTCGCCTTCGCGGAACACAAACACCGCGTCCATCGACGCGAGCGCGTCGTCGATCGGGGCGCTCAGTGGCACGTTGTGGATCCCGCGCATGATCGCCATCGCCAAGAACCGCATCATGTCGTACATCGTCGTCCACATCATGCGGTTCACGTGCTCGTCGTCGCTCAGCGCGTCGTACGCCGCGCGGCGCGACTCGTCCATCGACGTGCGTTCGGGCGTCAAGAACGTCACGTACGACTGAACCGCCTCGTGGCGCGCCTGTGCGACCATGCGCAGCATCGAGCACGCGAGAACAGCGCCTTCTTGTTTCAAGTACGCGTCGAGCGACGGTGACATCAGAACGTACCGCTCGACGTCGAGAGATTGTCCGTGCAGCGTCGTATTTGTCTTTGGAGGACGAGGGGGTGTGCGAATCGGGACAGTGTCCGCGCCTGTGTCTGCATCCGAATCGTTGGACGCGACCGAGACGGGGACATGGACCTGCATCGCGCGCAACAGACTCTTCTTCGCCGACATGCGATGTGGTGTGAATTACGTTTGCTCTGGTTCAACGATGTGGTTGCGTCTGTGCATGTCCAAGTCGTCGGCGTGCTCGTCTGGATCGACCATCCAGTCGGCAATTGCAAACAAGGCCTCCTCGGCCGCGATGGTCGCAACGAGCTCGAGGCTCTTGCTCTTGTTGAGCGTGTACGCCCACTTGCACGCATCGACCGTTTCGCGCGGGACGACCACGCTGTGCCCGTGCACGTAACGCGCGTCGCGCACGATGCACTGGTCGTGTCCAACGACTGGAGTGATGTTTATGTGGTGCCAGCGCGCGCAGTTGAACCAGAAGAAGTAACCGTTCGCGCGGCCGACGGTTGTTTGGCTGTACGCGAAGTTGTGGACGCACACCCACAAGTCGGGGTCCGAGTCGATGCACGCTCGCATCGCAACAATTTCGTCGGACGACACAACCCGGCCCTCAAACGAGTACACGTCGATGTGAGGGTTCGTTGCCGTGATCATCGTCGAGTCGCACGCCATCGGCGGGTGCTGTGCGTGCACGTACACAAGGTACGCCGGACTGAACTCTACTCTGTTGGCGCCGGCGCAGGCGCCGGCTTCGGCTTCGAGAACGGTGCGCGGTCGTTTCAACACGCGCGTCCTCGGAACGGGACGTGCACACCGTGCGGGCGCAACATGCTCGACGTCGATTTGAGACATGTCGCGCTCGTCTTGCATTGTGGGCTCATCTCGACTCACAACACGACGTCGTCCGCCGACGCGTACGTGTCGTCTCCGTCGTCGTCGTCAGAGCTCGAATCAGAGCTTCCAAACGTGACGGGCGGTTTGGGCGGGGCGGCGCACGGCGCCTTGATTGTTTGGTACCGCACGCGAACGAGCGCGTACACGACGCCGAGAACGGTCTGATCGGCCTTTCGCTTCGTGCGCCCGCCCGCTCCGCCCTTGTTCATGTTGACGAGCTCGACGTCGGGGCGCCACGCGGGCGCGCTCGTGAGGTCGCGGCACACGCGCGATTCGACGGCAAACGCGAGCTCCTCGCCGTTTTTGACGCCAACGGCGCGCGCGTCGGCGTCGGTGAGCTCGGCGACGCTCACCATCCACATGACCTCGCCAGACTCGAGCGTCTTCTCGCAGTGTTTCTCGAACCGGGCCTGCATCGTCTTGCTCGTCGTCTTGCCGATGTACAGCGAGAGAGGGGGCGTTGCACTCTCGTTCGCGTCGTGCGTACCCTTGCCTTTTGCAACGACCTGACACGCAGCCGACGGCCCGAGGTCGAGCGCGGCGACCGTGTCGCACACAAACTGCGCGCGCTCGACGACGCGTTTCGCGAGCGTCGCAACCGTCGTCGGCGCGTCGGCGTCTGGCGCAATCGCCTCGCCGAACGACGTGACGAGGATGTTGACGCCGGGCACGCGCTCGCCGCGCATGCCAAACGACGACATCGTGCACGTCGTTTTAGGAACACGCGTCTTGGTCTTGATCGTCAAGGCAGGCGCAGGCGCAGGCTGAGGCACGGGCGTCCGACGAAGGATAGGGGGAGGCGCGCGAACATGGTCATGAGCATGCACCTCATCAAAGTGGCGCCGCGCGAACCGTTCAAAGATGACGAGGTCGAACACGGTGTAGATGAGCCCGACCATGATTCCGAGTTCGAGCATCACGGCCATGAGGCGCGCGATTTGAACTTGTTCGTTCTCGCCGCCGACGTTGAGCCCGAGCCACTCGGCGAGCGTGATCGTCGTGCGCGCAAACGACGTCGTCCCCAACGTGACGTCGGCCGCGAGCGCGACCACGGCGTTCCACGGCGCCACCATCGCGCCGCTCAACGTCTCGAGCACGTTCATAATCGTTGATCGACGCGCGCACACACGATTCGCACACGCGTCGTTGCAATGTGTGTGCGCGTGCAAACACGCGCCGCCGTCGCGGTGGTCATGGCCGCGCGCCCGCTCGTTTGGATCCACGTCGGCGCGGCGGCGATGATGTGGTTCGGTGCGTCGGCGTTCGACGTCATGGTCGTGTCGCTCGTCGTCGCGCTCGAGGTGGCCGACGCGCGCGCCCAAACGACCGTTTCGCCTGGCATCGCGTTTCGGCTCGGAGCGCAGCGTGTCGACGACGAACGGACGCGCGCGTTGCGCACGCACGCGACGTGGGCCGTCGCGGCGCTCGTCGTCGCCGCGACGGCCGCGTACGCCGCCGATCTACCCTCATCATCATACCCCGTCCTCGTTGTTCGCGTGCTCGAGCTGGTCGTGTTCGGCGCGCTCGCGCTCGTCGAGGTGCGCCGCGCCTGGCGCGCCGAGCTCCAACGCGCCAAATGGGCCGCGCTCAGCGCATGCTTCCCGCCCGAGTTGAGCGCGCACGCGTAATTTTTTTATCGAAAGCACGACTTGCACATGAAAAACGGCACGAACGCGGCGTCCATCGCCGTGCGTGCCACGCGGTCGTGCACCGTGCACACGACCTGATCGGCAAACGTTCCTCCGCGACCTTGATCGTCAAACGCACGCACGATGAGGTCGTCGTTGAGAAACAACGCCGACGTCAGAGCGCGCCACGCCGAGCTCCACACCGTGTCGCGCGTGAACGCCGCTGTCACAAAGAACCACGCCGTCGGCGCGAGCCACGCCATCGCGACCACCATGGCTGCTCTGAGCGCGACGTGTCCGCGCGAGAACACGAGCGCGCACGCGTACGCGAGACACACCGCGCGCACGACGAACACCACCATCATCCACACGTTGTATCCATGCGAGTCGTGAACGTCGTCGCACCACGCGTCGCACGTCGTCGCACCGCTCAACCACGTCATCGGTGCGAGTGTGATTTTTTTTACAAGCACACGAGCGGAAACGCTGCGACCACCACAGCGAGCGCGGCGTCGACGACGTCGCCGAGGCGCGCAAAGTCGTTTTGCGCCACGCCCGTCGCGCGCCCGAGTCCCACCACGCTCGCAAACGCCAACCCCTTGCACACCATCGGCGCCAAATTGACCACCGAGTACGCGAGCGCGCGGTGCGACGCGCACCTCGCGCGCACGACGCGCGCCGTTTGCATCGACAGAAGCGTCTGCGCGGCCGCGAGGCCGAACGCGCTCAGCGGCAAAGCAGCCGCAATCGTCGTTGATCCTCCTGCCCCTCCTCTCGCGCACGCCGCGATGGTCGCGAGCGCGCACGCGCTCGCGAGCACGGCGGCCGCAACGGCCGACTGCGCGCGCCGCTCGACGGCGATCGCCGCGGCTGCGCCGGCGAGCGACGTGAGCGCTCCGACGAACCCGACGTGCGACGCCGTGAACCCCGCCTCGCGGTTGAGGAAGAGCGTCACGGGCATCTGGATCGCCGGCGCCGCGCTCAGGACGCACACGGCCGCAAAGCACGTCGGGCGAAACGCGACGACCGCGCGCACCGCCACCGAAACCGCCTCGACGCGCGTTTGTGTCACCGACATTTCTTTATCAACGAGACTTGCGCGTTCGGTGTCGTTTGTGTCGATTGCGGGCGGCGCGGTTGGGACAAACGCGAGCGCGACGACGGTCATGGCCGTTTGCAGCGCAAACGGGACGCGGTGGCCCCACACGTCGGTTGCGATTCCGCCGAGCTCGTATCCGAGAAACGTTCCGAGCGAAAAGTACGCCGACCCGCGCGCGTACGTCACGGCCTCGTTGGTGTTGCTGACTCTCCTTGCGTCGACGCACGCGCTCCACGCGACGAACGTCGCCTCGAGCGCGCACGTGAGCGCGACGAGCGTTTCCGCGTTTGTTGGCCCAAACGCCACGCCGAGCGACGCCGCGGCGCACAGAACGAGCGACGCGCGGAACGCCAAATCAGGGCGCGCGTCGTGCGCGGCCGAGCACAGCGGCCCGATGAGCCACGCGGCCGCGACGCCGAACTCGGCGAGCGTCACGGCCTCGACGTTCGCCCCGAGCGCTTGCAACCACCACACGCGCGCGACGTCGCCAAAGTCCGACACGAACCCAACCGCAAACGCGTGCGCGTGGACGTGAACGTGGGCGTGAGAGCGAGAGCGAGAGCGAGCGCGCATATCACCGCGCGCCCGCGCGCGCCGAAAACAGAAACGCTGTGGTAGATGAGCCAGCGAACGGCGCGCAGCGAGCCTCTTCTCGCGCTTAAACGCCAGCAAAAGACGCTCAAGCAAAAACTCGCGGTCGAACGCGAACGCGAGCGCGAACCGATCCATCCGTTTGGCGGTCGTGCGCTTGCGCTGTCATTGTCCGTACCGGCATGGTGTCCGTCGGCGCCGCGGTTCGTGACGGACTCGTTTTTGTTCTGCGTCGGAACGGCGTTTGCGGCCGACGTCGCGTTTGGGTTCGGCGTCATCTACATGATCCAGCGCGTCTTTTACACACCCGCGACGTGGCAGACGATCAGCTCGGCGCTCGTGTCGCACCCAGAGCTTAGGTTCGGATACCTCACGTCGATCTTTGTGTTTGCGTTCGCGACGTTCTTGCGGTATTGGCTCTTTCCGCTTCGCATCATCCACTTGCGCTCTCCGATCGAGCTTTTCTGGAGCAAGGCGCAGCCTGACTACGTCGCGCTCAAGTACAAGGTCGTCGTGCGCTCGGACTCTGGCTCGGGCTCGCTCTCCGCGTCGTCCGAGTCGGCAGCATCCGATGCCGACGTCGACGACGAAGAGAAGAACAGCGGAGGCGACGAGCGCGAAGAGACGCGCGTCGTTCGTGTGCCTCGGTCGTTTGCGCGCGTCGCGTACCTCGCGTGCGTGATGTCGATCCTCGCCGGCCTCGCGCTCTCGTACAGCAGCATGCTCACGCTCGTGATTTTGCCTGGGCAGCTCGGGTCGGTGCACGACAGCGCCGCGTACTCGATCGGCGCGACGTACGACTTGTGGGCGCTCGCGAACCTCGTCTTGCGACTCACCGACACCGTCGTCTACGCGCAGTACAGGCGACAAACCGGCAAGGCCAAACCCTCTGACATCGTCGGGCTCGTCACGCCCGAGCGGCTCGTCATGCACGTGTTTGACTTGCTGAGCTTGCTGACGGCGCTGACGCTCGAGTTCTTTTCGGCGAACTTCATCGACATCCCGTCGTGCCCGCAAGGACCGTGCAAGTCGCAAGCAGAGTACGCGCTCGCGCTCGTGATGACGTCGTCGCCGCTGTTTTACCCTCTCAACTTGTGAATCGAATCGACTCAATCACGTCCAAACGTCCCGTGTGTCACAAAGTGCGCGAGTATGGGCAAAATCGCTTCAGCTTGGCACTGCGTCAGGTGCATGCGTTGGTTGATGTACGTGCCCGACGTCGAGATACGATTGATGCCGAACCACACCGCCTTCGGCGACAAAATGATGCTCGTTTGCAGCGAGCAATGCGTTCCGTGTACGTCGGTGTATTCGATAATCTCGGCAACACTGTCGAAATCGCCCGTCGCCACAAAGGCCGTCAGAGCAGGAAGAAACGATTCGACTCCAGAGCGCGTGAGAGTCATGAGGCCGTTGTCGACCGCCACGCGCTTGGAGAACACGTTGTTCACGTCGCTCGGTTTCGTTTCGACGCCGAGCCTTAGGAGCGGACGATCTCCCACTGTGTCGACCTTCAGAACGCATCCCACGTTGTAGTAGTCCATGAAACGCACGAAACACTCGTTGTACTCCGTGCGTCCCTCTTCAAAAATGCGCACCTCGCCGAGAAGTTCCTTTTGGCGCGCCATGATCCGCAACACCTCGCGCGTGTCGAGCGAGACGTCGTCGTACACATCCGGTTCCGTGACGTTTGTGTTGACGCTCATCGTGTGTCGCGACGAGATGAGTTGTGACGTTGTTTTTGCATACTCAGCTCACGCCGGACTCATCTTGAACGCCCCGAGTTTCTTCAGTTCGTCCCACACGAGGTCTTCGAGGCCGCCCGTGTCAAAGTACTGGTCTTCGATGCGAAAGTTGAGCCGAGAGACTCCGTCTCTCCAATCAGCCTCGTCCGACGCGTCAACGTATTGACAGAGGTCAAACGAGTACGTCGTGTTTGGACTGATGGCAAAGGCGATCGCGTAATCCTCCATCTTTCCAAACGCAGACATCGCGCGCATGACGACGCACAGTGTCGTGCACGGTGCCTCTTCACATGCCGCGCGCACCTCGGCGACCGTTTCGAATTTTTTCACCTCGTGCCATCCATTCCACGCGCAGTTCCACGTGGCCCAAATCGTGAGCGGAACGGGCTGCGGATTTTCGGGCGTGCGCACCTCCACCGCGTACGTCGTCTCTCTCGACCGGTTTTCTTGTTGCATTGCCATGCGATGAAATGAGATGTGAGAAGTTCACACCTCATCTCTCGTGCACTCTCATGTCGTGCTCGGCGTGTTGGGCGGACACGATGTCCATGGTGCCTCTGTCCAAGTGCGCGCTCGATCACATGGTGTTTTTCTGCACTATCTCCTTCATGTGGATCGTGCAAGTCGTTGTTGGTTACCTCGCCGTGATTGGGCCCGGAGACAAGAACACGGACATCGTCCCCCATGGTTTCTTGGAGGTCGGCCTGTCGCTCCTCGCCATCCTCGCAGGAGCGTCCATGATCGTCTCGGGCTGTCCGCTCTTTGTTTCGTAGACCGAGGAAGTCGTGTGAATCGTCTCACACATCATCTCGTCTCACGTCGTATCGAATCGAAACAAATGACGTCTCCGTCTCCGGCAGCGGCAGCGGCGGGTGGCGGTGTCCCGAACAAGGACACGGGCGATGGAGACGAGGACAAGTTCGCGAGGATGGAGGCGTGGTTGCGCGCGGCCGCAGCTGACCGCCCGCCCAACGCCGAAGAGACCGAGTTGCTCAACGCGTTTTGCGTCGAGCTCGAGCGCGAACTCGCATCGACCAGCACAACCGAGACGCAAAAGAACAAAATCAAATCCATCCTCGGCGAAGCGCGCGCGTTCAAGTACTGCAACTTTGCCGCCGGAGCGTACGTCATGCCCAAAACGATGCTCATTCAGAACCTTACCGATGCGCGGCTGCACGCCCTCGCCAGGCGCGTCGCGGACGACGAGTTCGACTTTTGAGCACTGTCGTCACACCCGAGTGCGAGTGCGAGTGCGATGGCGGCGTGGGCGGAGGTGCGCGCGGCGTTGAACGACGCCGTGCGTCTCGACACCGACGAGAAATGGGCCGACGCAGCAGTTGCGTACACCGCCGCGATCAAACACTTGCGCGCGGCGATTGCGTGCGAGAGCAACGTCCTCGTGCGCAAAGAGCTCAAGACGAGGCTCAAGCAGTACGTCGCGCGTTTGCGCGAGGTCGACGAACTCGTCTCGTCTCCCCCGGCCCCTTCACCACCTCCCACTCCATCGGCCCCTACTCCTCCTCCTCCTCCTCCGCCGGCGGCGGCCGTCGAGAGAGAGAAAGAACGGGCTCGTCCGAGCGCACACGCACACCCCGCGCTGGTCGACGTCGCGCCGGCCAAGTTCGAGCTCACCGAGCCCGACGTCGACTTTGAGAGCGTCGCCGGGTCGGACGACGCGAGTCTCACGCTACAAAACAGGATCGTCGACATCGTGCACTTCAACGCCGTTCTCGCGGCCGAGGGCGTGCACGTCGGGCGCAACATTTTGCTTTGGGGCCCGCCCGGGACCGGAAAGACGACGCTCGCCACGGCGTTTGCGAAACGCATGGGCGTCGAGTACGCGCTCGCGTTCAACGCTCCAGCTCCCGACACCGTCACTGTCGCCGACGCCGACGCGAAGAAAAAGGTCTCGTTCGTCAAGGTTCGGCCGTCTGACATCATGGGCATGTACTTGGGCGAGTCTGAAAAGGCCGTGGGCGCAGCGTTTGCGTTTGCGAAAGAGCACGCTCCGTGCGTGCTGTTCTTCGACGAGGTCGACTCGTACTTGCGCGAGCGCACGAGCGGCGAGGACGAGAGCACGCGCCGCGTCAAGACGCAGTTCTTCATGGCGCTCGACGAGTCGGCCAAGCTCGCGCTCGACCGCGCGGTTTGGGTTCTCGCCGCCACAAACTACCCGTGGCAGCTCGACCCGGCCGCTCTGCGCCGCTTCGACCAGGTGTACGTCGCTCTGCCGAGCGTCGAAGGCCGAGCGGCCATCCTCGAGCTGTACACGAACGGAAAAGGCGTGTTCGACCGCGCCGCGGCCGCGCGAGATCTCGAGCGGTACTCGGGCGCCGACATCAAGAAGCTCGTCGAGCGCGCGTGTGCCGACGAGATGATTCGCACGCGCGAGGCCGTTCGGTTCTTTGCGCGTCCGGGCGACGCGATGCTCGTGCGCGCGCTCGCCGACGACCCGCCGTGCGCCGTGTGCGCGCGCGCCGCGCCGCCCGCGCCCGACTCGTTTGCAAAGACGACGTGTCCGGTGTGCGCGTGCGTGCGCGCGCGCGCGGTGGCGGTGGCCGCGACGCTTCGGTTCCGCCCCATTACGCACGACGCTCTGCGCGCGGCCGCAGAGCACGTGCGCGCGTCGGCCACGCCCGACGTCGTCGCCGCGTGCGAGCGCTACGCCACCGCACATCTCGCCGCCGCGCCCCTTCCTCCTCTCAACGACGACGAAGAGGAGAACGTCGACGTTGCGTAATCGCACTCACACGCTCACGCTCACTCGAACTTGACTCCTGGCCAGTTGGCGTGAATGGCCGGGAAAAGAACCGAGTTGAACCGTCGCATGTCGGCGACAATCGTCTTGCTGATGTGCGGGAGCGGCCCGATCGTCACGAGCTCAGCGTCGTGCGCCGACATGGGATGACCGGCAGGTAGGTCGGCGCGGAACACCACAACAGGCTCGCCTGTGCTCGTGTGTCCGTGCCCGCTCTCAAACGCGCTGTGCAGCTTGGTTGGATCGACGGCCGTCTTGGTCTCCTCCTCAAACTCGCGCGCGGCCGTGACGCGCGCGACGGCGTGGTCGAACCCGCGCAGCTTCAACCAGAGCCCGCGCGGAACGTCGACGATCTCGACCTTTCCGCCCGGCCACGAGTAGATGCGAATCGGCTCGGCTCCCGTCGCGAGCCGGCGTTCGCGTTCGCGTTCGCGCTTCGTGTCGCGGTAAACGACGATCTCGCCGCCCTTGAACGGAACGACGCACGCGCCCTCGAACCCGACCGCGCGCGACAGAATTCGGTGCTTCATCTCGCGCGGAGCGATTGCTGCAAAGATAAAAGTGCCGGCGACGACACCAGCCGCCAATCTGAGCACACCCTCGCGCACGAGATCCATTCCGATTGATTTACGCGACTTGAGTTGTGCGGTCTCGTCGACCCGTGACACAAGCGACCGCACACGCCGCGACGATGAGCACGCTGCCGTTCGTGGCGGGCGCGAACATAAAACGGAACAACGCAAACAAAAAATGCGTGAAGCAAGAGTCTGCAACGAGAAACGTGACGATCATGAGTTGTTCAACCGATCGGATTGGAGTCGACGTTAGAACGACGTAGAACACAATCGCGCCGATGATGAGAAACACCATCAAGGCGCACTTGATGACCGCGCGACACACGAGACGTTTGTCGTTGCCATCGTCGCCGGCAATCACGGTTTGAGCGATGAATACGCACGTCACGACTGCGAGCGCGACGTCGACGATGGCGAACGCGACCTCGGCGCCTTGTGCGTCAAAGGGATCCATTGCAGTGATTCAATTCACGACGAGCGTTGCGTTGAGTTGTGCGGTCGCGTCGGCCTAAAGATCAGACGGCATCGATCGTCGTCGTCGTCGCGTCGTGTCGCATTCGATACGGAGCGTTTGGTTTGAAAAAGAGTTCGTAGTTCATGACGCCGATGCACCGCATTTTCGTGCAGCACAACAAGTCGAGGAACAACAGCGCGAATGCAACGACGCTGAAAAAACGAGCGACTCGGATTGGCCACGGAACACCGTCGTCTTTGTACGCGTTGTTGTCCAACGCGTAGGCTTCGTGAAACCCGACGCTTGCCGCGAAGAAATACGCGATGAGTGTGTACGTGCTCAAGCGACACGCGGCGTCTGAGACGTCGACGTACTCGACGTCGTCGTCGCTGTTGCGACGTCGTGCGGGCATTGAACTCGCAAACGATGCAGTGTGGCCGCGTGCTTTACTCTACCCTGCACTTTGCACGAGCGCGACGGCGAGGTTCGCGTCCGAGCGCACGACGTCGAGCTGCGACGACAAGTCGCCGCCCGCGAGCAGCCACCACGCAACGTACACGAGCAACAGCGCGAGCGCGAGGTTGAACAGCATGCACGGCACGCGCGAGAACGCCTCGACGCACGCAAACGCGCCGGGGATGCACGTGCAGCAGCACGTTCGTCCGGCCGACCCGCACGACGAGCAGCACTCGCGCGTGCACGTTCGGCAGTCGGGCGTGTCTGCGCAACACCCGCAACACGCGCCTGCGCGCTCGACGTCGCACAAACACCCCTCGACACACCCGTCGACCGCGCCGCGGCCGCACTCGACGCACGGGTCGCACATCCGCGTGCACGAACACAAGAAGCAACATCCCGCGTCGTCGCACGCGTGCACGCACTCCTCGCACACGCACCTCTTGCAGCACAAATCGTACAAGTCGTCGACGTCACACAAGCACATTGGCGTTGCGCAGCGCGAGGACCGTCGCGAGCACGGCGAGCACCGAGTCGTCGCCCTCTGCGTCGATCGCGAGCTCTTCCGGGCGCGACGCCGACGCAATCTCGCTCGCGAGCGCGCGCGCCGCGGTGGCGCGCTCGGGGCTCAGACGGTTCAGCGCGAGCTCGAGCGCGCTCACAAACTCGCCCTCGCGACGCGTCGCCACAACGTTGTGCACGCTCGCCGCGCTCACACAAAGGAAATCAGGAAGCGGCTGCACGCGCGTCGACGTTCGCTCCGCCACGCGCTCAACGCTCATGGCCACCGCACCGAGCGCCGCGCGCGCGCAAAAAGCAGTGAGCTTTGTTGGCGTGTCCGTCGCTCCGTCTACGTCGAACGACGACGCCGGATCGGTGTGCAAACACGTCGGCGCGTGCGCGTCGGTCGTGTGGGAGCTCGTCACGTGTCCGGTGCGCCTGTACCTGATGCACCCGCACCGCCCGACGCGCCACGACCTGATGTTCACGCAGCGCACGCCGTTTGGGATGTACCGCGCGTTCATGGCGGCGACGACGCCCGCGCGGTGTGTGTGCTCGTCGTTGTGCAAGACGCGCCTGTACGAGAACCCATGGACGCGTCTCGTGTGGCTGCTGACGCAGTTCGTGACGTACGTCGCGCTCGCGTCGGTCGCGGCCGACGAGTCGCGCGCGCTCAAGCTCGAAGATTCCGACGTCGCGTGGTCGCTCGAGCTGTACCACGTGTTGCTCGTGTTCGTGCTCGCGTACCTCGTTCTGAGCTTCGCGCTCACCATCCGCACGATGTCGATGTCGTACGACGAGCGCCTCGAGTCCGAGACGTTCACGTGGCCCGTGCGCGCGACGTGGGTGTGCTTCAGCGTCGGGTACCCCGCGCTCGCGGCGGCCGCGCCGCTCTACCAAGTGTTCACGCGCACCCCAGATGTGCACGGCCCGTGCAACGACGCGCTGCACTGGTGCGGTTTCTCGTTCTTCCTCGTCGAGGTCGTCCTATCGCGCAACGTCTTGCTGCCCGCACACGTCGTGTGGGTCGTGCTGATCTACGTGCTCGACTCGATCTTGCTGCTCGCGCTGCACTCGCACGTCCGATTCACGGCGCCGCAAACTCTCGTCGCGCTCGCGTGCATCGTGCTCGTGTTCGGCGTCGGCGGGTACTGCACCGTCAACAAGTACGTGTGCTGCAACGACGACCAGAGCTTTGCGCCGTTTGACGACGATCTCGGCGTCGACGACGACGACATGATCGGCGACGACGAAGAAGAAATGAGCGCCATGACGCGGACGGCGGTTTCGGTGGCTCCAAAGGTGTAGAGAACAGCGAGGCGTGCGTGCCTCATGCGCCGAGGGCTGCAAAGTACGCTTCCCAAACGGCCACTGTCTCCGGAGTGCGGAGGATCTCAACGTCCGCGTCGCGGCGCATGTTGTCGAGGCACGCTTGGCAGACACGCGACGGCGGTTTCGTGTCCTCGAGCACGCCACGGCGTTTGTGGAACACGTAGAACAACGCGCTGTTCTGCTTTTTCACTCCGCACTTCGAGCACGTCATCGCAGGCGTATTTGTGGCCATGTTGCGTTGCGTTGTGATTAATGTGACAACACATCGACGTACGACGTGTACGCCGCCCATTGGGCCAAACTCACAACATCACGGACCTCAACGCCTGCTTCGCGACGCATGCGGCCGAGGCACGCTCAACAGAGGCGTCGCGTGTACAGCTCTGTCAAACCTGTCGCATCGATGCGTCTCAAGTCCACATAGAACAGCGCGCGACTGTTCTTTTGTGTTCCGCACATGGTACACGTCTGTTGCACGAAGACGGCCATGTAGTGCGACGTTGCGTTGCGTTGTGATTAATGTGACAACACATCGACACACGTTATGCACGTGTGCGCACCGGGCGCATATTTGCGCTCGTATGTCCCGAAATCACAGTTCAAAATAAAAGAAAAAGAAAAATGGAGCTGGTTCGCGAAGTGTCCTACCCAAGACGAATGTCGTTCGGCGACGACCGCACGCGCACGCATTGCGCCGTGTCGACGTTTGACGACGCCGAGGCCGTGATGATCGTCAACGTACGCACGGGCGTCGTTGAGAAGAGGTTCGTCGTCGGACCGAACGACCCGCTCGAGGGCCAGCGCGCCGTCGATTACACCAGCCGCTACGTTCTGCTCGCGTGCTTAGACTACGTGTACGTTTGGGACACGAACGACCCCGGTCGCGAGTTGTGGAGCATTCGCAAACGCCCGCCGAGAAACTCGAATACGCATAGTGTGTACTGCATCGACGCCGCCTTCGTTCCGGACGGCACGGGGAAGAACATTTTGTTGGCGTGGGGCGATGGGGTATTCGAAATCGTCGACGCCAGCAACAACGGGAGCGTTCTCGGCCTCATTTCTCCGTCGATCATGAAACTCGATTCGTTGTCTAATTTTTTCATTTCGCCGGACGGGCAGTACTTGGTCGCCACTCAAGTCAATATGCCAGACCAAGATTTTTGGTTCGCCATGGCTCTCTGGCGTTTGCAGGACGTCGTGAACACCGAGAACGCTGGCGTCGTCGCCGACGAGGAGCCGCACGCGAGGTGGCGGCTCAACGACACGGACTTGAGCGACATGTTTCAAGACGAAGACGAGACGATTCTGGTCACGTGCGTTGCGTTTGCGACCGACAACAACGCGGACACGGACGCCGCGCGTGCGTGGTGCGTCGGAGGATCGAGTGCGTGCACGCTCAGTTTCATGCCGGTGAACGCCTCGGGCTTTGCGGACGGTTACTGCATCGATTTGCTGAGTCCGGCAGAGCGTTCGCGCTTGCGCGCGATTTACGAAAATGCCGGTGAAGACGATTTCAGCAACGTCGATCTCGGTGTGACCGCGCTGTGCATCTCGAGCGACGCGCGCGTCGTCGCGGCAGCCGTGTTAGTCGTGACCATCGACGTCGTGAAGATCACCTTGTACGACGTGAAACTCGACGCGTTCGTTCACACCTTCTCGGACATCAACGCACACGTTCCGGCCATGGTGTTTACGACGAACGACGACGCGCTCTTGTGCTGCTTCAATGCACACGTCTTTGCAGACGAGTACGGCGCTCCTCCGCCAGAAGGACTGTACAAGCTGCGGCGCCCGCAAGAGAGTTTGCTTGCCGCACTAGGTGGAGCGCGCATCGGCCACTTTTTCACAAGAATCGACGGCGACCACGCGATCGGGTGGCGCGTCGGCGAATTCATGCTCGAACGGCACGAACAAATGAGGTAGGTCAGACACGCGTATGTTCGAACGTCACAACGTAACGAAAAGAGACAAAGAATGGAGCTCGTGCAACACGTGAACGACCCGAAATGCATCTCGTTCGGCGACGACGCCACGCGCACGCTGTGTGCCGTGACGACCGGCGACGCGGAGGAGGCCGTGATTCTCGTCGACGTGCGACGAAACGTCGTCGTCAAACGTTTTTCCATCGGAGAAAACCAAACTGTTGGAGAAGCGTACTCTGTCGACTACAATCGTCGCTACGTTGTTCGCGCGAGCCCCAGCCACGTGTACGCGTGGGACATAAACAACCCAAGCGATCGCTGTGGAGCATCCACAATCGCGTAAACCTCAACACGACCCCGAATTTGAGGGTCGCGGATGTCTGCATCGGTGCAAAGTTCGTTTCGGAAGAGACCATTTTGTTGACATGGTGCGGCAACGGGTTTGAGATCGTGCGCGCGAGCGACGGAGAGCCTGTGCGTCGCGTTGGAACTCGGGCGCCGCGTTTTGCGAGTTCGAGGCAGTTTGTTTTGTCGCACGACGCGCATTACGTGGCTGTGATCCAATCCGTCAACCAGATTTGGCATGATGGGTACCCGTTGGCGCTCTGGAGCGTCAACGAAATCAAGAACGGACCCGCGCATCGTCCTCGTGCGAGTCGTGTTCAACCATTTAAATGGTTGACGTACGAGAACTTGCCCGGGTACGTTCGCCGCGACGAGGCGTACGACTGCGACGTGACGTGCGTCGCGTTTTCGCCTGCGGGGTGGGCGGTCGCAGGAACGAATGACGGCGTTCTTGCCATGAGCGTCGAGCGGGCGACTCGGCCGTGGTTTGTCGATTTGCTCACGTTCAGCGACCGATCCAATTTGGTCTCGTTGCGCAACGGCGGTGATGGCGATTTGTCTGAGGAGGACGAAGGCGTCTCGGCTGTGTGCGTCTCGAGCGACGGGCGTTTCGTTGCTGCGGCGGTGTACTTGCCGACGATCGACGTGACGAACATCAAGCTCTACGACGTTCGTCGCAACGTCATCGCGCACACCTTTACGGGCATCGGGTGTCCTGTTCGTTCGATGGAGTTTTTTGCGTACGACCAAGGCATCTTGTGCTGCGTTGGCACCTCCCGTTTTTACGACCCCAACGACGACGAGCCGCACAACGGCGTGTACAAGCTGTGGCGCCCGCAAGCGAGCTTGCTGGCCGCGCTCGGCGGCGCTGGAATCGGCCACTTTTTCACAATTGTCGACGGCGACCATGCGATCGGGTGGCGTGTCGGTGCATTCACGCTGGAGCCGAGCGAGCCAGTCGAGACGCACTCGGATGATGAGGACGACGACGTTCTTTGAACACAACGTTTTTTTCATGACGGAGGAGAGCGACGATGACGACGACGATCTTTGAACACAACGTATTTCTCGCGTTGCACCCACGCACGCGCGCACGTTCCGAAAAAAATGGGCGACGCGAAACGCGTGCGCGTCGCTGCTGACGCTGATCCCGACGCGCTCAAGTTCGAGTGGTTCGACTCTGATTTCGTGCGCGTGCTCGACGCGTCGGCGTCCGAGCGCGCGCAAGGCGTGTGCGCGCGGTTCGGAATGGACGGGTCGGAGTTCGTTCCAATCGAGGACTTTCCTCGGCTCCAAGACGCCGAAGGGTCGGGCGGCATTCCAGCCGCCGTCGTTCGCACGATGCTCGCGCGACGACCTCCACACACCGACGTCAACGAATCCGAGTTCGTCGCGTGTCTCCCGTCGCCGATGCGCGAGAGCATCAAGGCGTACCAGCGCGAGGCCGTCGCGGCGTGCGCGACGCGACACAACTTCCGCATGATTCTCGCGGACGAGCCGGGGCTCGGCAAGACGATCCAGTCGCTCGCGATCGCGTACGTCGCCGCGCGACCACGCAAGCCGCGCGTCCTCGTCGTGTGTCCCGCCGGCGTCGCCGACAACTGGGTCGCCGAGATCACGAAATGGACGCCGCTCGTCGCGCACATCCTCGAAAATAAGAAAACGAAGAAAGAGGCGAGAGAGCGCGAGGCCGCCGACGTGTTTGTTGTGTCGGTGGACTCGATCTCGCTCAAAACGCGCGCGCTGCACGCGTTCGTGCACGCGCCCGAACGCGCGTTCGACGCGGTCATCGTCGACGAGTGCCACATGCTCAAGAATCACGGCTCGATGCGCAGCCAGACGCTCGCGCTGTCTCCGTCGTCGATTCTGTGGACGACGCGGTGCGTCGTGCTGATGAGCGGGACGCTCGTGCTCAACGGCCGCCCGATCGAGCTGTACCCCGCGACGCAGTGCGTTCGGCGTGGCGAGCTCTCGTACGACGAGTTCGCGAACCGCTACTGCGACGCGCGCTGGGTTCCTGCGCTGCGCACGACCATCGACACGGGAAAGTCAAACACCACCGAGATGATGCTTTATTTGCGGTCGATGATGATGCGCCGCCTCAAGAACGACGTCGTCGAGCTCCCGCGCGCGACGCGCGTTCTTGTGCTTTTGCGTTTCGCGCGCACCTCTCCCGAATGGGCGCGCTACCGCGCCGAGGAGCTCAAGTTCTTCGAGGCGCTCAAGGAGCTCGACGTCAAGACGAAAGCGGCCAACGCCGCCGATTCGAGTTCGAGCGTCGCGGCCGCGAAACGCGCGCAGCGCGAGATGCAGCGCTTGTACGGCGTGCTCGTGCGCGCGTGCGGCGAGATTGCCGCTCCGCACGCGTGGGACGCGTTTGCGCGCGACGAGCTCGGTCGACTCGCGCCCGACGAGAAGGTCATTGTGTTCGTGCACAACGAGGCGGTGTGTGCGGTCGTCGCCGACAAGGCCAAGTCGGCTGTGCCCCCGATTGAGACCGCGGTGGGGACGGGGTTGACCCCCGAGAGCGAGCGCGACAAGTTGCTCGTGAACCTCAGAGCGCACGACACGACGCTCAAGCTCGGCGTGTTGTCGATTGGTGCGTTCGGCGTCGGCGTGAACGCGACGCCCGGCGTTGTGCTCACGGCGTTCTTCCAGCTCCCGCCGTCGCCGGCGCTGCTCGACCAGGCCGAGGCGCGCGCGTGGCGCGTCGGCGCCACGCGGCCGCAGCGGTTCGTGTACGTCGTGATGGAGAACTCGATCGCGCAAAGGATGCTGAAGAAACACGCCGAAAAGGCGCGCACGGCGGCGTGGCTCGTCGACGGCGACGCGAGCTCGAAATCCGAGCGCGTGTTCCACGAGACGCGCACGGTGGTTGTCGAGTCGAGCGCCGCACCCACGACGGGATCTGGCGCAGACGTCGACGCAGATGCAGACGTCGACATCGACGACGAGACGCGCGCGCTCGCCGAGGCGGCCGAAGAAGCCGCCATTGCCGCCGCGATGAATCCGAACGTCGACGTCGACGTCGACGTTAGTGGAGGCGGAGACGAGTAAAACACTCTAGTAGGCACTCCGTTCCTCTCTCTCTCTCTCTCTCACGCGGCGCTCGGTTCGAAGTGAGCAGCGAGCGCGCGCTCCTCTGCCTCGGCGCACGCGTCAAAATCCTCGACGCTCGGATCGCCGCGCAGCTGCGCCATTTCGAGGTCGATCCACACCACCGCGCCGTCGCTCGGCCGTAACACGGCGTTGCGCAGCTCCACGTCGCCGTGCAGCACGCCAGCCGCGTGGAGCCGGCGCAGCGACGCGAGCGCGCCGCGTCGCACGTCCGGGCCGAGGTTGTCCAGCTCCGCGAGCTTCTCGAGCGACTCGCCCTCGTACGTCGTGACAAAGACCCAGATGAAGTTGATGTCCGAACCGCGGAACACGAAGCGCGGCGCGAGCTGGCCCTCGAGGCCTGCCGCCTTGAGGTAGAGGTACGCGCGCACCTCGTTCTCCATGAGGTCCACGAGCTCGCGGTACGAAAAGCCCGAGTGCTTCGGCCCTCCGTTGAAGTCTACGTACTTTGCCACGAGGTCGCGTCCGTTGACCTGCACGCGCCGCGTCACTGACTTGTCCGTCGCAGAGAGCACCACGCCAGGAAGGTACATGAGCGCCGTGACACCAAAGGCGAGCTGCGTCGTTGGGGTGGCGTAGTCCGAGTCTTCGTCGATTGGCGAGGTTCCGTCGGCAGTCGTCATGGGCATGACCTCCTCCTCCTCTTCCCCCGTGCCTGCGGCGCCCGGCTCTGTGACTTCGCCGTCGACGTCGTCGTTGTCGTCGTCGCGGGCGGGCGCGGCGGCTTCGTCCGGGACGGGGACGGGGACGGGGGTGGCGGCGGAGTCCATAGCGGCGTGGCGGGCGATGTGCAGTGCAGGCGACTTTTGGGAGTGGCGTGATATTCGTGCATCGTGTATTCATTCGGAATACTCCTCGTCTGAATCATCGTCGGCTTTCGACGCGTCGTCTTACGTTGCAGCATTGTGCATGGATTCGAAACCGGGGTCGAGCTCGGGTTGTCCCTCCCCCTTGCTTGAGCTCTGCGCCTCCATTGCCTCCAAGTAGGTTGTTGCAATCTTAAAGGACTGGATGTAAATCTTTTGTTGGTCCTCGTTGGATGTATTGTAAATATAGATGAACCTCTCCGCAGACCTTTTTGCTTTCTTGAATTCAGTTTGTTTGTTCGACGTCTCGTACGTCGAGCGAAACTTGAACGCAGCTTTGCGCAATGCGCTAGCACGCGGCTCGATGAAGACGCCTCTCCTCAAGACGTATACGTCGTAAGGATTGCTGCTGTCCCAGTCGAACTCGGAACTCTCGTCGCCGTACGCCAATCGTTCGAGCTTCCCAATATACTCGAGATCCTCCTCATCCTCCTTCCGTCGAGCTTGGCGTTTGGGCGAACCCGGTTCGGTCCTGCTTGGCGTACGCATCAATGGCGGCAGCGGAACGAGGGTTGGGAGCGGCGGGGCGCCGGGCGGAAGGTTAGGGCGCGGCAAAGGAGCTCCTCCCCCGCCTCCACTCGCGAGTGGGTTGAGCAACCGGCCCCACAATGAAGGGGGCTTCGGATACTCGAGCGCAGCTGGGGGAAGAAGAGCGCCGAAAGGAGGTGCGGCTGCGGACGACGACGACGACGACGACGCTTGCCGAACTGCGGGAGCCGTGCTGACGCGCCTGGGCGTCCGTTCGACGGCCTTGTCGCGCAGAGTCTTAAACAATGCCTGTTTCCTGGGATCGTTGTTCTGTTCCTCGTCGAACGTGTTCCAAATCGGATTCTCGCGCATCTTGGCCGTGGGACCCGACATGTGGCTGTACATGCTGGTGTCGTGGTCCAAATTCGTCGTGATCGTTTTCAGCGCCCCGCACACGTGCTGCAGAACGTAGCCGTCCGACACGTACAGCAAGAAATGCTTCGATTCGGCATCGTGCATGCACCTCGCTCCAGGAGTGTTGCGTTCTCTGCACGCGAGGCGTGTGCACGTTTCGTTTTTGGCCGTAAAGTACAGCGGACGAGCGAGGATGAACACGCCCGGTCGAAACCGGGTCAAGGCCTCGTTGCGCGCCTGTTCGTTGTGCTCGCCGTCTAGGTGCAGTCCGAGTTTGCCGAAACGCGTAATTTCGCGCGTGTTCGTTGCACCTGAGCGGTTCTTGCGCAACATGACGAACACGCCGTCGTCAAACAGCACGGTGTACTCTGTCACGTAGCTGAAGAGGAGCAAGTCGCATGTCGGAATCCTGCCTGCTTCAATCGCGGCGCGCAGCCGCGGCTCGAGAGACTCAGGAAAGGCGCGCAATTCCGGGTGTGCGCTCGACGACGAAGTCGACGTCGTCGTGGTGGCGGGAGCGGCAGCAGCGGCGGACGACAACGACCTCGTCGTTCGATCCGCGGCGAGCTTCATGAGCTCGTTGTAACGGTCCCAGTACGATCGATCAAGAGCAGGAGACAGCAAGTCCCACGAATTCAGCGTCGCGGGTTCGATGCTGCGCGTGTGGTTCGCGCACGCGTGCTGAAGTTTGTAGTTGGCGGACACGTACACGGCAAAGTAATTGCCGTCGCTCGAGTGCAAGCATCGCTGAGTGAGCTGCCGCGCGTAAGAACACGTGTACTGCGTCGCGCGATTGGTCTCGAAGCTCCGCTTCACAGTCATGATGCGCGCAAGGACCAGCGAGCCTGGCTGAATCATGAATTCGGTGGTCCCGTTCGCGTTGTTCCGCAACACACGCATACCCGTCAGCGCCCTCGGCCGCGGAGTGATGAGAACGGCGCCGCCGTCGTCGAACATCACCAGAATTGAGTCTTGCAAAAAGATCAAATCACACCGAGGAACTTGATTGTTGTCAACAGAGGCGCGCCACGCGGCGTACCTCGTGTCGAACGTCTCGGGCGTGAGCAACGGATGGGACGCTGCCGCCGCCGCGCTCGACGACGACGACGTCGATGTCGTGGTGGTGGCGGGAGCCGGAGCGGGAGCAGCAGCAGCAGCGGAAGAAGCCGAAGCAGAGCGGGCGCGCGTTTGCATCCAGTTCTTCGCGCCGATTGCAAAGAGCGTCGCCGCGGCGTTCTCCGCGACTGTACCGTCCGAGTTCAAAAACTCCATTTCGCGCGCGCGCATCGTGTGCATGCCCGACGCATCGGTCGTGATGCTCTGTACGGACGTAAAGTAGTACTCGCGCCATTGAGCGCGCTCACGAGGCCCGATGAGAACCTTGGCGTGTGTTCCCTCGGGCACGATTCTGAGCGAGTTGTCGCCTCGAAAGCGCAAGTTGAGCAACAGATTTTTGTTCAGCGAGCGCAGCACGTACCCGCCGCTCGTCTTGTACTGTCCGGGCTGGCTGGCAGATTCGCCGACGAACGTGCTCAGCAGCACGTACTGTTTTTGCGAGGTCGGCGACCGCTCACCGAGCACGGCCACGACCACCCCGGGAAACCTCGTCTCGGACGAGATGCGAAGACTTCCATCTCCAACAACAAACACGTCGGACGGATCTTCCTCCATCGCTGGCCGTGCTCGTTTTTTTTCACACGCGCGCTCCGATTCGAACATACGCACACACGGCTCGCAGCAGTCGCAAACGCTACTCGTCTGTCTCGCGCAGCAGCAACCCTTTGAACGCGAGCATCAGGTCGTCGACGGTGTCGCTCTTGAGGTGTCCACCGCTCTTGAACTCGCGCGACACGTCGGCCATGAGCTCGATCATCTCGAGCTCGCCCGTGCACTCCTTGGCCGCGGCATCGAGCTGGTCGAGCGCGCGCAAAATCTGCGGCGTCTCGGGATCGTCGCCCTCCTCGTCGCCGAGGTACGCGCGCAAGCGCGCCGACATCGTCGCCCAGCGCTCGTGCCACGTCGGACGCGATGCCGCCGCCTCCAACCCGGGAACCGGGACGGCGCACGTCTCGGGTGGAGGCGGGGACGGGGATGGGGATGCGGGTGCGGGCGCGTCGCTCATCGTCCCGTCAAAGTCGTGATGAAGTGTGATTCACAACTTCCACTCTGCGCTCGCAACCGCGCCGGTATCGGCATCGAGCCACCATTCCTCCATCACCGGAGCAGCGTACGGAGACGGCGGAGGTGGAAAACAAGGCGGGGTTTGCGGCAAAAATGGTGACGGAGACGGTGGCCGAGAATCTGGTTGTGGCTGCGGTAGAGACGGAGGTGGTGATGCTGGCAACGAAACTGGAGACGGCGGTGGAGAAGGGAACAACGGCGGCGAGGGTGGGCAAGGCAAAGGCGGTGTTGGTGGTGGTAGAATAGACAGGCGTGCGTTTGGGCACAGCGCGTCCATGTGCAGCTTGCGCAACACCTTGAGCTGAAATATCGCCGTAGGGAGCCATTTGCGCATCGCGCGGTTGTACTTGTATCGGTTTCTCGTATACTGACGCCAGTAGTCGCTGCGTGGTACCCACGAAGGTACATTTTTGCGCGCAGGTTTGCCTTGAAGATGTTGCGCGCAGTCCACACCAGAGAGCTTCAAGATTTCGAGCAACGACGTGTACTTGGCGTGCAAATGGGCGATGTCGACTTCCAATTGCTCGTCGTACGTTCGCGGGAACACGAATCGTTTGCGCCTTGCTTCCATGCGTCGGTTGGCTTCCGCCTCGGCGTCTGACGCCATTGTGAGCGTGCGATAGAAATGAGGTGTGATGTGTACGCGCGTTCGTGTACGAACGATTACGAGACGACGTCGAGAACCGAGACCCACCGCTCGAAATCGAGTTCGTAGCCGACGAGGTCGACGTGGTACGGCGGAGGCGAGAACGCCACGTCGTTGACGCACGCCACGTCGGCCGCCACAATCGTCACGCCGTCGTCGAGGTCGACAAAGTCGCACACCCACGCGCTCTGAAGCGGCTGGTCGCAGTTCGCCAGCTCCACCTGTCGCACGCTCGCGTCGCCGAACGTCGAGTCCACCCAAAACACCTCGCCCGCGTCCAGAACCGACACGCTCACGTTGGTCCCCGCACCGCCTGCGTACCGCAACGCGTCGACCGTCCACAGCGGCGACGCGAGGCTCAGCGTCGCGCCGCCCTCGCTCCCCACCACCAGCGACAAACAGCTCGCCGTCTCGAGCACGGGCGGCGTGATCTGCGCGTTCGGGAACACCACCAGCGACACGTTCTGCGAGTAGCTCGACATGCTCAGCGACCCGCGTCCGCCGCACAGCAACCCGTCGGTGTGTCGGTCGAACGGAAGCTTGCACAGCGGGACGACGCCGACAAACATCGCGGGGTCGTACAAGAACGAGTTCGCCGGCTCGTTCGGAAGCAGAGCTTGCAACGCTCGCTGGTACGCGTTGACCTGGCCCCACTCGGCGTTGGTCGACGGGCCCCACCCTGGAACGCAGTCGATGCACATCGCAGGGTAGTTCATGAACCCGAGCGTCGCGTTGTGCCAGCAGTTGCACCCTCCTTGTTGCCCGACGGCCACGACGCCGTTCTCTTCCTGCACGGCCTCGTCGCCGTTGAGCCATCCCTTTGGGCGCGTCGCGTCGAACTTGCACGTCGGCGACGCGCCCCTGTAAAAGGTGTTGCACTGAACGTCGCTCGTGCACCTCCTCGGCGCCAAAATCGCATAATAGTAGTTTTTCACCGCGACGCGGTCGAGCTCGTTCGTCACGTCGAACGCGCGGCACGTCACCGGTCCGGACGCCGACACGTTCGCGGCCGCGATCGTCGCGTTCCAAACGGGGTTGTACGGCCACGTGTGCTTCACGACGATCAAGTACGTCAAGTAGTCCCAGTACTGCGCGAACGTCGTTCCGTTCGCGATCGTCTGCGGCACGATGTCGACGGCCGGGTCGAAGCGGTACGGCGAGCTCGGGTTTGGAGCATCGAACCCAGGCGTCACGTCGAACGGCGCGCTCGTGAACCCTTTCAGCCCCGTCAGCACAAACAGCGGGTCGGCCGGGACGCTCCTGAACCGCAAGTTCTGTTGCGACCCCGTCAGCACGCCGTACAAGTACTCGACAAGCGTCGCGGCCAGGAACGTCGACAGCGTCCCGGCGCGAGCGTCCGTGTACAGCGTGTCGTTGTAGTGCGACGCGAAGTACGCGGCGCTCGCTTGCATGACTTCGGCCGCAAACGCCTGGATGCCGTCGTTCGTCACTTGCGACGCGTTTGTCGGAACGAGCGAGCACGTAAAGATGAGCGTCGTTCCCTCGACCACGTTGAACACCGTCGCGCACAGCGACCCGTCGCCGTTGAAGATCTGGAACGCCGTCAAGTTCGCCGGGAACGTCACCGACACCGTTTGCGCGGCGGTGAACCCCGCGATGCTCTGCCACACGCCCGGGTCGCTCCATTGCGCGTACGATTGGGCGGCGTCGAGCATGTCGGCGACGAACAAGTCGTGGCCGTCGCGCGCCTCGTTCGCGTACTGAATGATGCGCGGATCGGACGTGATCGCCGACGCGTCGGGCAAAAACGCACCGAGCTGGACGCTCCCGACGCTCTGGATGTACCACGCGAACGCCGAATCGGCGAGCGCGGGCGCCATGCGCGCCGCGAACTCCTCGACCGATTGCACCTCGTACCCGACGTAGTTTGGCGTGAACTTGACGGTCGTTTTCGACGACGGCGTCCAGCTCGTGAGCGGCGCGATGAAATCGAGAAACGACTCGCCGAACGCAGACATCATCGCCGAGTTGTACCCTGTGAACGCCAAATCGGGGATGGGCGTCGTCGACCCGCTCGGCGTGTACAGCGACGAGAACGACGTGTTGACGATCGCCGTCAAGTACGCGTCGAACTGCTTCTCGCCCGGGAGCTGCAGCGCGGTTCCGTCCGCGTAGAAACACCGCTCGCTGTTGAAGGTGGTCGCAATGTACAAGAAGATCTCGTCGTCCCAAAGATTCCAGTCGTCCGTGAACACGAGGTCCGGGACCTGGTTCCAGAACCCGCCGTCCGCCGCGCCCAGCACGTTCGAGTGCTGCGTGATGGGCCAGTTGAAGCACTGAGGCGTGTACCCTTGGGGGGTGTCGGCGAGAAGCTCGGTGAGCTTCGCGTCCACGAAGCGGTGCACGAAGTTGTTGCACGTGAGGTCGCCGTACTTGAGCGACTCGTAGCGCTGCGTGGACGAGATGCCCAAGTTGACGCCGCGTGCGCACGCGGCGTAGGCGCCGTACGCGCGCGAGTACGCGAGCGTTTGTTGCGCTGAACGGCCGACGGTGTCGACGAAGTACGACGCGGCCGCGAGGCACGAAAACGCCTGGTTGTTGATCTGGTCGGCGGGGATCTCGCCGAGCGTGAGCCACGCGGGGGGGCACCAGATCGTCGTCGAGCACGCGGCGGGCATCGGCGACACGGGGTCGTCGCCCACAAACGCGGTTGTTCCGACAGCAGGGTCGCACGTCTCGCTCGTGACGACCGTCGAGAAGCACGACGGCGCGAGCGTCGGCGACTGCGTCGCGGCTTGAGTCGGCGTCGTCGTGCACGCCGAGCTCACCGTGAGCGTCCACACCTGGACGGACGCGAGTGCGGGGTCGGGTGCGGCAGCCGTCGATTCGGGCGACACCGTCATCGTGAACGCGACGGGGGTACTCGAAAAACACACGATGCCGAGGTCGCCGCCGACCTTGTCGAGCGTCGCGAGCTGGCCATCGTAAAACAACCACGAGCGGCCGCGCGCGACCACGACGCTCGGGACGCCCGTCGTGACGTCGACGAACTTTTGCAGAAACACGTCCTTCGACGTTCCGGGGCGACGCACGAGCGGCGTCGAGAGCGGGTCTCCATAATAGTCGACGAGGTCGGCGTCGCACGTCCCGTACGGCATCACAGGGTGGACGCATTTTCCGCGCGTTCCGCACACAGTTGGGAGCGGCGACACGTCGGTGTTGACGTACGTCGCGCACTCGCACGCGTCGCCAGCAAAGAGCCCGACCGCGCCGCCGTACAATCCGCTCAGTTTGCCGGTGTAGTCGGCAGTCGTGAACGTGTTGCACTTGCACGCTCCGAGGTTGGTGCGCTGGTTGAACTCGTACACGCCTCGCTGCGGGAGGGTGGTCATGCCGCACGGCCACTGCGTGTTTTTGCCGCTGAGCGCGGTGGTCACGCTCGACACGCCCGCGACGCACCCCGCGCCGACGTAGTTTGGAGAGCACATGCACGCGTACGCGACGGGACACCCCGCCGCCGCGAGGGCCTGGTCTTGCGCGACCCACTGGAACACGCGGAACGCGCGGTACACCTCGAACGCCCAGAACCGCTGCGCGAACGGGTTTCCGTGCCCCGGCCCGCCGCACGCGATGAACGACTCGGGCGTGTTGTACGCTGCGATTCTGCACCGCGGCACGACCTCGAGCGTCGTGACGATGACGAACCCCGCGTACGCCCCGTCGCACCGCCACTCCGACACGCCTTCAATCACCGTGAGCGTGCAGTTTCGGAACGCGCCGTCGAGCGCCGTCGAGATTTGAACGTTCACGGGCGTGCATTTTGCGCTTCCGCCCAAGAAGAGGTCGGGAGGAACGCTCGCGGTCTTGACGCCAAAGATGTTTGTCGCTTGCGTCAACACGACGACGGCGGTGTTCGTGCGCAAACGCTGGTTCGGGACGGACGACCCCACGAGCACCTGGAGGTTCGCCGCGGCGTTCCAACGACCGCGGCACGTGCACGCCGACCCGGTCCACCCGTTGAAGCACTTGCACCCCTTTGCGACGGTCCCGTCGTCGTTCTGACACACTTGGGGCGACACGCCCCCTGCGGCCTCGCCGTTCTGCGTGAACGCGTTGAGCGTCGACGACGTCCCGGTGCCGGTGATCGGGCAGCACACACCGTTCCCGCCGCAATCTTTGTCTTGAGGATTTGGCGGGTCTTGGACGAACCCGTCCGCCGAGATGAGCGGCTTGTCGCACGTGCACGCGATTCCTCCTCGCCCGGGCTCGACCTTGATGATGGCGTCGGGGCTCGTGTTGACGCGCGGAGTACACACGCACCGCCCGAGGTTCGTGGTCGGGTCCCAGCTGCACATTCCGTTCTCGACACCGTCGCACACCAAGAACGAGTAGTCGTCTTCGTAGAACACGTCGTTGATCTGGTACTGCCCCCCAATGGTCGACGACGCGGGACACGGACACACGGGGATGGTGTTGACGTCGGTGAGCGCGGTGATGGCGGCGTTCGGCCCAAAAAAGTAGTTGCACTGGCACACGTTCGGTCGCGTGTCGCGGCACTGGCCCTGGTAGTTCGCGTAGCACTTGCCCCAAAACGTGAGCACGGCGTTCATCGGGTCGCTCGAGTTGTACGCGGGGTACGTCGGCGAGAAGACCGAGATGACCGACGGCGCGATGCACGACGGCTGCTCACACAGCTCGCCGCCCCACCCGTACTCGCACTCGCACAGCTTCATTTCGCCGTTCGGCGGTGTTCCGGTGTTTTGTCCGTCGCGCATCATCGCGGCCGTCTCCGAGTGCATGCTGACCCAGAAGTCCTTGACGGCGTACTGCGACCAGTGGTAGCGGAACACGTCGAGGTACGCGCCCTCGCACACGCACGGCACGGCGGTGACGCGTCCTCCCATTGCGTACGGAATGGCGGGGGCGGTGTAGCACGTGCACGGTCCGTTGGTGACGGACGAGCGGATGCGCACGGTCGTTCCGAGCGGGATGTGCCACATGTACTTTTCAGTCACAAAAAGCAAGGTGGACTCGTCAGTGGTGAGAAGAGGCGTGACGGCCCCGGCGGGAAAGGTCGCTGGATCGATGCGGTTCGCGGTTTGCTGCGCTTGCGAGAGAGGGCCGACGAGGTTCGAGATCTGCTCTTGCGGAATCTTGTAGTAGCAGAACTGGTCGTGGTACACCCACCCGGCCTTGCACGGCGAGTAGGTGATTTGCTGGCCGCACACGTCGCAGACGCGCCCGACGCAAAAGGCGCCTTGTTTCTCACAATCGATTTGTCGCGCTTGCGAGTTGTCGGCGGCGAGGATGGCGTTGATGTCGAGGTGCGGCATGAGACACGCGTCGGACTGCGGCACGCTGCGATCGTATGTTGTTCCGTCTGTGCCGGTTTGGCCGAACCCTTCGAACGTGGCGTTCTTCGGATAAAACGCCGAGCACGAGAGCGTGTACGCGGCGTAGTTGACGTCGCGCACGACGTTTTCGGCGAGGTAGGGGAACTCGCGCCGGCGCGCGTGCGACCGGCCGCCGCACATTTGGAGCTCGAGGCAGTACGGGAACACGAGACGGTTGTTCTCGTCGTAGCGCCCGACGTGGAAGTTGCACACGCGGTCGGTGTACTGTCGGCGCGGGAACACGTTCGAGCTGAGCGCGTACGTGTTGATCGAGACGACGGGTGGATCGATGATGACGGGGGGGTACGGCGCCGGAACGAGCGAGAAGCGCGCGACGCACGACGTGTCGCCTCCGTCGCTCGAGTTGTACATTGTGATGTTGGTGTTGAACAACGACGCGAATGTGGCGAAGATTGTCGAGCTCTGCGAGACGGTGATGATGTCCGACTCGTACATGACGACGAAGTACGCGTCGCCGAGCCCGACGCCCGCGGCCGACGCGAACTGGATCGTGAACGAATCGGGCGGGGCGTAGATGGTGCTGGCGTTGTACACGAGCGCCTCGGGCGAGCGCCTGAGCAACACGCGCCGCTGCGGCCCCAAATAATCGGTCGGCGAGAATGTCCACGGGATTTGCGTGATGCCGGGCGTGTACGCGTCGAACGGGTACGCGACGTACGGCGCTGAGAAGGTGAGGTCGGACGGGTAAAAGACGCACGCGTCGGCTTGGAGAAGCGCTTTCGAGGTGTCCATGTCGACTTCGGTGACGGTGTGGATGTCCGCGTTTTGGCCCCACGACCCGAACACCGCGCGGTAGATCGACCCGAGAAGAGCGAGGTCGTCGGGGTCTTGGAGCTTGACGAACGAGTCGACGTTGAACGTGATTGCTTTGAGCGGCCCGAGGCACGACCACGCGTCGCCGCCCTTGTTGGTGCACTGGTCTCGGTTGATCCCGTAGTACGGCAAGAACCACAACGTGTGCAGGCGCTTGTAGTTGGCGGCGGCTTGTGCGTTGTTGGCGACACAATTTGAGTTTTCGACGGCCGAGGCTTGCGACGGTCCGTCGCACCCGCGCGGGTCGGTGATGATGCTGACGGCGGTGACGAGACGGCCAACGACGTTTGGGACGGTCGGTTTTCCGGGCGAGGCGGGCGAGACCGACGGCACGCGCGCGAGGTACGCGCGCCCGACGGTGGTCGGTGTCGCGGCGACGTACTTGAGCAGAACGACGAGCCCGTCGGGGTTGTTTGGGTCGTAGTACAAGAAGTTGGCGACGTTTCCAAACGTGTTGTTGACCATGCGGAACTCGGAGCGCACAAGTCGCGGTGTTGAGAGCGCGAGTGCGAGTGTGAGTGCGAGTGTGAGCAACAAAAGGAGACGCATCGTCGCGCCGTCCCGCGCCGTGCTGCTTTTCAGAGCGCAACAGTGTGCAGTGGATACGAGACTCACGACCGTTCATCGCTCCACTCGCTCTCACCATGCTTTGTCAAAGATCGACCCCAGCTCGCGATACGGCGCTGGCGCCATAAACAGTGCGTTCTCAAACGCGCTGATCACCTCCGGCGAGTTCGGGTTCGCGCCATGGTCGGCGATCGCCGCCTCGTAGCGGCGCAACGCGCCAGCACACGGACCGTCGTTGCCATGTACGGCCATCTTGCGCACCGCCGCAAAGTGTTCCCAGTCCCAGATCAGGCGACTCTTCCATCCTTTGTGTTCGAGAGGCGACGGCTCGGCGGTCCAGCGCTCACGCTCCTCGCTCGTCGCGATAAGATCGATTGGTCCGCGCATGCTGATCACGCGCGACGCGCACGGCTCGGCTTGAACATCGGCGTCGATCGTCGCCTCGATCACATCATCGTCGTCGTGTCCAGCTTCGAGCGCCTTTTTGCGCGACGAGTACGCGGACACCAACCCAGCATGGGCATCGACGGCGACGACGAAAACAGACATCGTGTGAGACTTGTGTTGTGTTGTGACGTTTGCGCGGGACTCACGACCGTTCATCGCGCTCTCTCGTCCGCTCCACTCGCTCTCTCTCCGCTCTCTCTCCGCTCCGCTCGCTCACTCTCACGCCCCGGCCTTGTAGGGCTTGCGCGCTCCGTTGACGGCGGTGCTGGGAATGTCCTCGACGGGGAGCGGCTCGAGCGTCGCGAGGTCGATCACGGACGACGACACGCGCCCGGTGCTGTCAATGAGGAAAACAGGACCCGCCGACGCACCAACGGAGACCGTGATGCGCTGAAGAGCGAGCGTGCCGAACGGAGCGTTGTTGTTGTAGACGACACAGTCCGGCTCAGAACGTCCGAGGTACGGCCCGAGAACGTCGAGCTCGACGCCGGCGGGAATGCCGAGGAACGCGCGAATCGCGTCGATGTTCGTGATGACGAACTTGTCGCCAAACGCCCTGGCCCACACGTCGGCGGTGATCGTCGAGACGAGGACGACGACGTGGCCGAGGTTCGGCACGGCTGCAATGGCCGCGGCGAGCTTCGCGCGGCCCTCCGCAACCTTGTCCTCGCCAGCAAGGTTGACCGGCACGCGCTCAAAGGTCTTGATGTCAGGAAACACGCGGTGCTCAGAAACCGTGACGACCTCGTGCGCGTCGCCGAGCGAGCACGGAAACGACGCAACCCACGCGACGTGGTCGCCCGACACGAGCCCGATGCGGTGCGGTCCGCCGAGCGACACAATCGCCGTGGTGCGAGGAGTGCTCATTTTTTGTGCTGGCGGGCGGGGTTCGGAACCGGGACGAGGCGAGGCGAAGAGGTGAGGCGAGATCGAGCCGGGTTGAGAGACGAGATGAGATGTGTTGTGATTGACGCCACGCCCTCTCCACCCCTCACACGCGCACACACGACTCCTCTCACGTGATCGCAAAGCTGAGCACGATCGTACCGAAGAACGCAAAGACTGGAGCGATGACGCCGATGGCCAGGTAAGGCGACGACTGCTGCGTCGAGATCCACGCGGTGGGCGCCCGCGACGGCTGGCGCGAAGGCGAGTTCGTTGCGAGGGTCTCGTGAGGCGCGACCGCAAGCGCGAGAGCGAGCGCGACGACCGCGAGCGCAACCGCGACCACCGACCGCCACGACTTCATCTCTACTCTTTTTTTTTGTCGGAGGCGTGCAGAGGAAGATACGCGCGCTCAGCTCACGCTCACGTGAGCGCCGATGCAAGAACGGCGGTGCTCAACGCGGCGAAGATGGGCGAAATGACGCCGATCGTCAAGTACGGCGTCGTCTGTTGCGTCGAGACCCAGCGCGTCGGAGCGTTCGACGGTTGACGCGTCGGGGGAGTCGGAGATGCCGTTGTTGGCGACGACGTCGGAACCGTCGGCGACGCGGTCGTTGGCGACGCGGTCGTCGGAGAGGTCGTGTTCGCCGCAGAAACAGGCGAACCCAACAGCGCAAGCGCGACGGCGCTCAACGCGACGACGAGCGCAGCAAGACGCATCGACGGACGAACCGTCTTTTTACGCGCGCGGCTCGACGACAGACATACGCGCGTTCGTTCGCTCGCTCTCGCTCTGCTCTCGCTCTGCTCTCGCTCGCTCGCTCACACTTGCACCGTGCCGGGCGCGCGCGCCTGTTCTTCAGCGCGGCGCAGAACCTCGTGCACGAGCGGCGCGAGGTACACCCACACGCTGCTGACGGCGTGCATCTCGTGCGGGTGCCACAGCTCGTGCATGGGGTTTCCGAGCACGACGAGACGGAGGTCAAAGTCGGGGTCGAGGTTGTGCGTGGACGCCTTGAGCGCAAGGACGGCGGCCCACCGAGCCGCCCAAAAATCGCCGTACGTCGTCGCGTACCTCAACTCGTTCTGCGCGCGCTCGCGAATCACGACGTTCGGAGACACGAACGACGTAATCGACATCGGAGCCGCGGCGTGCTTGAGAGCGTCGGAGACGCGGCGCACGCCCGCGTGCACGCTCGCGATGTACTCGAGCGGGAGGCCCAATGCGAGGAACGGCGGCGTCGAGCGAATCGGGGGCATGCCCGTGCGCGTGTAGTCGATCAGTCCGCCGTAGTACGAGTTGTAGTAGATGCTGTTGACGTCGATCCACGCGTGTGTCGCGAGTGCGCACGCGTGGAACGCGTTCGAGAAAAGCTGTCGGTCGGAGAACAGCGTCCCGAGTTCGGAGATGTAGCGCTGCGTCGCCGCCTTTTGCTCGAGCATCGAAAGAACGCGATGGCGCGCCTCTTCGGCCTCGCGCTCTTGCGCGCGCGCGTGCGCCTCGGCAGAGCGCGCGCGCTCCTCCATCGCACGCACGTCTTCGCGCTCGCGTTCGCGCTCGCGTTCGCGTCGTCGCTCGTCGTCAACAGCCACACGCTTGCGACGCTCCTCTGCCTCGGCATCGGCCGCGGCTTTGCGCTCGACCTCGATTCGGCGCCGCGCCAAGTACGCCTCGCGTTCGCGCGCGTTCCGCTCGATGTGCGCTTGTTTGCGCCGTTCTTGTTCCTCGATCAGCTTCTTGGCCGCGTCTGCGTCTGCGGCCGCTTTTGCCTTTGCTTTCGCCTCGTCGGCCAGCTTCTTTGCCGCGGTGGCCACCGCGACAGCTTGCGCTCGCGCACTCGCCTCCTCGGCCGCGACCTGCGCGCTGATCTCGTCCTCCTCGGAGAGGCGCGCCGGCGCTTGTGCGAGCTCCGGCCTTTGTTCTGGCTCCGGTTCAGGCCTGATCTCGATGTCGACGTTGACGCGATCGGGATTGGGACGAGTCTCGTGCGTTGCCTCGGCCTCGTCCTCGTCCTCGTCGTCGACCGCAACCGCGCGCCCGCGCGCGTACAGCGCGTCTCGGTCCTTGTCGAAGCACGCGTTCGCGAAGCTGACGTACAGCTCGTGGTGTCCTGGCGTGCGGCGCACCTCGGTCTCGATGCGCCGCACGTCCGCGGCCGAGAACGACGGAAACAGTCGACGCACGAGTTCGCGCGACGCACCGACCCCGAGCCTCTTTCCTTTGCGCGTCTCCTTGATGAGGAGCGCAAACGCGCGCGTGGCCTCGACGGTCTCGGCGTTCTCGTCGGCGATCGCGGCGATGGCCGCGACCCCCCTCGCCTGAATGCGCTCGGAGCGACGCGACATTTGCGTTGTGCGTTGTGAATTTGATTCACATTCTACGCCCACGCGCGAAACGCGCGCTCGACGACGCGGTGCGTCCTCTGAACAATATCCCACATTGCGTTTTTGCGCAGGCCTTTTCCGACGCGCGACGTGCGCCCCGCAATCGCCGCGCCCGGGTCGCGGAAGTTCACGGCGGACCAGTTGACCGCCGCGACCATGCGCGCGCGGCGCGCGTCGGGATCTTCCGTCCCGCTCTCGACGACCGCGAATTCGGGCTCGTCCGACGCGCGCGTGTAGTGCAAGATGATGGCGAGGAGGTCGCGAATGATTGTTTCGCCTTGGCCGACGTTGATTTTGTACTTTCGCGCTCCTTTGTTTGCGTCGACGAACCACTCACACTGCGCGCGCGCGCGCGCGATGAATTCCCAATCGGACGCCTCGTACGGGTCGCAAAACGCCGCGTCCGACGCGAGAACAGACAAAATCGTCTCGCGGCGGTGACGGAAAAAATGGCGCACGCGGTACGCGCGCTTGAGCGCGGCCACGTCCGACAAGCGCGCGAGCTCGGCGGGCGTCGCCGGAACAGAGCGGAATGAGCGCACGAGCCACCCCGCTGACACGTCCGTCGTCCAATTCTCGCGCGCGGCGCGAGAGCACGGGTCAGAGTCGCTGAACGCGGGCGTCATTCCGTTGCGCGCGCGGCGCGCAGACAACCCGTTTGGGTCCCAATCTTCGGCTTGGTCCTCGCGCACGACGGCGCGCACGCCGTACCCCAAAAACGTCCACTCAATGGCGTGCGTGCGTTTGTTCGTTTGTTGTTCGTATTTCGTTCGTTTCGGTTGTTCGTTTTCTTTGTCGTCGTCGTCGCCGTCGTCCCAACACACCCCTCCGCCACATCCGAGCCGTTCGAAGAACAAGGTCGCGTCCGCAAACACCGTCACGATGGGGGTGCGCACGCGGTGCACGACCTCGGCGCTCGCGCGCGAGTTGTGCGGGTGCGTCAGCACGCCGAGTTCGACGACTTCGAGTTCGTACACGTGCGTGTGCGGCTGCACGCGCGCGAGCGCGGCGGCCTCGTCGCCAGAGTACACCCCCCACGCGCGCTTGAGCATCGCAGAGCACCGGTCGCTCGCGCTCACGACACAGTCGCGAAGGGCCTTGCTCGAGAAGAGCAACACGCCGTCGAGCGCGCCTTCTCCGTCGCGCACGCGACATTTTGTGTTTGGCGTCGCGACGACGCGCGCGAGAAACTCGGCGTCGGCCTCGACGACGTTCGTCGGCGCGTCGCTCGGGTGCAAGATCACCCCCGCCCCATCGGCGCTCGCAACGACGACGCACCCCACACGCTGTCCACTCGGCCCGTCGTCGAACTCGAGCACGACCGCGCGCGACGAGCGTTCGGCGTCGTCGTCGTCGTGTTCACAATTCGGCCACGTCGTCGTCGACGTCGTCGTCGTGACGCAAGACGGACGCGACGTAGGAGACTCCATAAATGTACACGAGCGCGACGGCGTTGTTTGTTGGCGGTTCAAGCGAGACGACGATCGACCCGACGCCTGCGCCGCGTTTTCGATCGACGTTTTGGACGCGCACGCGCACGAAGCGCACGCGAGCGTCGCGGACGCGCTGCGCGAGCCGAAACCACTGCGCGGGTGAGAAGCGGCGCCGCGCGAGCGCGCTCTCGCGTTCGGCGCGCGCGGCGAGTTCGGCGTCGGTGTCGCCCTCGAAGAGCGACTTTGAAAATAGACGCTCGTTTTCGAGTGTGACGACGTCGCCGTCGAGTTCGCGCCAGTCGTCGTCGTCGTCTTGGTCGTCGTCGCGCTCGCGCTCGCGTCGCGCGCGCGTGCGCGCGACCGTGCACACGTCGAGCACGACGACGTCGGTCGCGCGCTCGACGCGCACGTCGGTCGTCGGAGCGACGAGCGCGCGCGCGAGCACGCGCGAGTCGGTCGTGCGCCGCACGGTGAACACGGGCGCGCTCGTCGACGCGACCGCAAACGAAAAGTCCGCGCGCGACGCGAAACGCCCGAGCATCGTGTTACGTGTCACACAACGCAAGGCGCGAGCCGCGTGCGTTGTGCGCGATGACGAAAACGTCAACCATGTACGAACTTGTGGACGTCGACGAGGCGCGCGTGACGTCCGTCGCGACCGAATTGTCGAAACGCGGGTTCTTTTCGTTTCAAACCGACGACGAGCAAGGCGCAGTGTACGCCGGAGTGACGATTCTCGCGTCGGCGCGCATGGACGAGTACTTTGACCTCGTGTCGAACGACGAACCAGACACGTACGACCACGACCGAACCACGCAAAGCATGTACGCCGCAACGCTCAACTTGATCAAGAGGCTCGCGCAAGACGCCGGGTCGCACAGCGCGTTTCTCGTCTTTCTCGCGCTCCAAGGCTTCATGCTGCGTCGCGCGAGCGACGGAAAGGTGTACACGAACGCCGCGTTGTTTCCAGATCGACGCACGCGAGTCGGAACCGAGTACGCTCCGCGCTCGCTCGTCTCGCACTTGGTCGCGCAGGACCCTGCTCCTGCTCCTCCCATTCCGTCGATCTCCGACGCCGTCGACGACGACCACGCACCGCGCGCGCCCGTTCGCCAAGCTCCGACGCGACGTGTGACGTGGGCGCGCACCGATTTGCAGCCGCTCCCGCCTCTTCCTCAACCTGTTCCTCTCCAGTTCGCACCGCTCCCGTTTTACGAACAAATGGTGCAACCAAACTGGCACACTCCTCCGATTAACCAAGGACCTGGCCAAGGTCCAATGATGGTCGTCATCGACGGCGCGACGTTCGTCGCGTACCCCGCCGCCGCACCTCCGCATCCGGCTCCGCATCCTCATCCTCACCCTCACCCAGTGCCGTACATGTACCCGTACCCTCTCCACACGCGCGCGCCGGTCGAGTGGTGATGTGCGGAGCAAGACGAGGCGACGGGCTATGTCGCGGCGGTGCGAACAAACAAAAACAAAACGATGCGGTTGAGCGTGCGCACGAACGCCTCGCTGTACAACGCGCGCGCGGTGTTCGTCGAGGTATGGTGCGTGCGCGTCGACCACGGCGTCGCCGTGCACAAGAGCGAGCCGCACACCGTCGGAATCGCACACGACGGACACACGTCCTTTTGCGTTCGGTCGACGTGCGGTCCGAACGACCGCGGCGACGCCTACGCCGTCGCCGTCGCTCCTACCCATCACACGAACACACGCGACGTTCCATTTGCGCTCGTGAGCATCAACGGAAGCGACGAGTGTTCTGTTCCAACAATGTGCTTGTGCGACGCGTCGACGACGTCCGCGACGGTGTTGTGCGTCGACGTGCTGAGCGAGGAGTTCTCGTCGCCCGAGGCGCACGATCGCGCGCTCGCAGGCGACGTGCGCGCGCACGACATCGTCGTTCGCAGACGCGCGAGCTGCACGCTCGAGCTCGTTCCATCATCATCTACAGTGACAAAGTCGAACGAGTTCGACTTTGATCTCGTCGCGTACGGTGATTTGTCGATGCGCGAGCAGCACTTTGAGCGCGACGTTCCGATTGATCGCACCGCGTACGTTCGCGGAACAGTGACGGTGACGGTTGCCGCAGGCCTCGTCGGCGCGCGCGCGTGGTCGGCCCCGCCCGAGCTCGAGGCGCTCACTCGCGCGTACGCGAAGCGCTACGTCGTGTGGTGCGACGCGCAGAAACAGTGGTCTCCGCTCGCGCGCGTCGTCAAGTACGACCCAAAATGGTTCGCCGTGCGCAACTCGTTCTTCGTGCACGGCGCGGCGATGGTGCGCGAGAGCGCGCGCGGCACGCGCGCGTTCCGCGCCGACGACGAGTGGGTCGTGCGCCAGTTCGAGGTCGCCGCCTTTTGCATGAACGTCGACCTCCCTCGCGCGCTCGATCAAAACAACGAGACGCACCGCCGCTTGTTCGCGCGCGCGTGCCGCGTGTACGCCGAGCGCCACAAGTACGCGCGCGACTACAGGATGGTCGCGCCAGGGTCGCGCGGCTACGACCTCACCGACGTCACCACTCGTCTCCAAAACCAAGAGGCCGCAGATTGCGAGGACATGGCGCTGTTCGGCTACGAAGTCGCGCTGTTCTTGCGCTCTTACGAGTCTGCACAAAACAAATTTGCGGAGTCGGTGCGCGCAGTCGCGCTGCGGTTCGTTCCGTTCGTCGTCTACGGAGCCGTGACGCCCCAGAACGCGAGCAGCGCGTTCAAGAACGTCGCGAGCGACGTTGCGACCGAAACGAGCAACAACACCAAAGGTCTCGCTCACGCGTTTTGCGTCCTTGTGCCTGTCGCTCAGTGCGCGCGCATGCTCGGTCTTGGCTCTGCCACAACAACAGACGAAGTTCTTCTCGTTGAGACGGTGGCGTTTGAAGAGGCGCGGTGCGGCGTTGCTGAGCTGCGCGCGTCCGACGTCGACTTGCACTCTCAGCTGAGCGACGCCATTTCGAGCGCCGGGCTCGCGTCGCACCTCGCCGTGATGCACCGCGAAAGCTACGCGCACGCGCGCGTGGGCGGAGTCGACGTCGAACCGTTTCGGCTGCACGCCGTCGCGGGCATGTTTGTGTCGAGCGTCCCGTCGGCGCTGTTCGGACTCGACGAGGGCGCGCTCGTGTTTCTCGGAACGCGAGCGAGCGACGGCGCGCCCGGCGCGCCAATGAGCGAGGTGCTCGACGGAACGGCGAAACTCGTGCCCACCCCCGCGATGCCACACGAGTACGTGCGCGCGCTCGACGCAGTCTTGGCCACCGAGCGCCCTTTGTCGCACATGAAGACGTCCGAGACGAAACGCGCCGCGAAGCTCGACATCGCGCGGCGGCTGTTTTCGAGCCCAACACCGAAGTGCGCGCACGCGTCGTGCGACGTGACGAATGTGTTCGTGCACGTCGACGAGTGGGTGTGCGAGGGGCGGTACCCTGCGTACGAGACGACCGACGCGCGCGTGCGCGAGTGCGCGAGCGCGATTGAACGCGTTCTTTGCGCGGTCAACAGACCGTCGACCGTACGCGCGCTCAGCGCAGATGCGCAAGGGTGGGTGTGCGCGCGCGTGTGTTTCGCGTGTTGATCTGATTCTAATCATCCTCAGTGTCCGACCGCGCCGACTCTTGCCTTGGCCTCTCGTCGCTCGTAGCGGATGCGGATACAGTGGCGGCGAGGTCGGCGCACGCGCGGATCGACGACGCGTACGCCTCGCGTTCGTACGCGACGTTGAGAGGCGGAACGACGGTCGACGACGACGGGCGGGTCTTGGCGGACGACGACGTAAATGCAAAGAACGCAGGCGAGTTGCAAGGCGCGCTCGAAGCGGCGCGCGTCGTGGAGGTAGAGGTGGGTGACGACGACGACGACGACGCAGGCGCAGGCGCAAACGAGCGGCGTCCGAACTGGTCCGAGTAGAGCCACTCGCGAGCGGCGGCGAGCGCAAACACGCCGCAATCGGTCGTGTTGCGCTGCACGGCGCACGACCGCACTTTGAGGTCAAAGTCGCGCGCGGCGTCTGCGCCCCAAACGGCGTCGACGAGCCGCTCCGCCGCGCTCTCTTCTGCGTCGGACGCGTCGAACCCGACCGACCGCAACGAGTCGTACGTGTGCACGTGAACGACGCCGTTGAACGACCGCGCGGCGCAAAAGACCCAGTGGTTGTTGTTGGCGTTGACGACGCTCACGAACCACCGTTTGTGCATGAACCGCTCGAGGACGGCGGGGTCGGACGCGCCAGTCAAGAGGCGCGGAATGCACTTGCGCGCGAACCCGCCGTTGCGCAGCGCCGCGCTCTCGAGCTGGTCGGGGTACACGACGCACACGTCGCGCGTGACGCGCTCCGCGTCGAGCATGAACGTGTGCAGCGCCCACCCGATGCACAAATCAGAAAGACGCCCGCCGTCGATCGAGCCGATGAACCGATCGAGCGCGCTCCGCGTCACGACGTTGGCGTCGCGCGTCGCCGTCGTGCGACCCGCCTCGACTCCCGACGCGAACCGAGGACGGTACGTGAACAACACGTCGTCGGTCGTCGTCGTCGTCGTTGCGGATGCATCGACGCGAGGCCTCTTGGCGACACGCTCCGCATCAGCATCGTCGTCGCTTCCTCCAACTGCGTCGGCGCGAGGTCGTGAACGAGACCGGGACTCTGGCTCGGACATTGAGACGACACGTCGCGTCCTCTTTCACGTGTGTTTTCTCTCTCTCTCGCTCGCTCGCTCTCGCTCACACCTGCGACTCGTCGTGATCGGCCTGAACGTCGTCCAGGGCGGGAGGTTCTCCAATGTCGAGGTCGGGAAGAGGGAACGTCACAAACGGCGGAGCGTCAGGAAGAGCGTCGGCGTCACCGTTTCCTTCTTTTCGAGGCTCATCGAGCGAGGTACTGGCGAGCGCGTGCGAGAGCCATCGAACCAAGTCGGCGTTCGAGTCGACGACGCCGTCCTCGGCCACATCAGAGACGTCGCGCTCGCCGTCGGTCTCGTCGACGACCACGAGGTTCTTTCCTTCCTTGCAGCACTTGTACGACTCGACGATCTTGCGCACAGCCTCGTTGGTCTCGGCGGGGCAGTGCCCGGGGCACGCGCACCAAAAGTGGATGTCGACCTCGCCCGTCACCACGTCGCGGATAAACTCGTTCATGCGCGAAAGAGGGACGCACGGCGACCCGCGCACCTTCTCGCCCTTGACGTGAATGTACTCAATCGCGCGCGTGTAATACGTGCGCACGTGGTGCTTGATTTGGAGACCCGTGTCCGTCGTGAACACCGTCGGCTCGTCGGCGTGCTTGAACACGCACACGCACGTGCCCGACCACTGCTCGCAGTTCTCGCACCACTTGACCATACCCATGAGCGTGTTGAACTTGACGAGGTCGTCGGGGTCAACGCCCTCGATGTCGGTGCTCGCGTACTCTGCGCCGCAAAACGAGCACGTCGGAACGTCGCCGATCCAGTCGGTGTGCTTCGGGAACGGTGGGTGGCGGTAGTTCATCTTGTAGCGGTGCGCCGCGTCCACGTCGAACGTCACCTTGGCCACCTTCGTCTCGTCTTTGCTATGATCGTCATCCACAGTCGCCGTCGCGACCTCCTCGACAATCGGCGTGAGCGGACGTTGCTCCGACGCCGCGACGACGCTCAAGAGGTGCATGTCCTCGCTGGTGAACTGCACATCTCTGTTGCGCAACTTGTTCGCGAGCGCAACGAGAATTTCAGCGAGCGCGTGATCGGCGTCGTCGACGCTCGACGCGTACGCTTTGACGGCGTCGATGATCTTGTCGACGTCGAGTTCGTGAAAGTCGGCCATCTCTCGATTGTCGAATTAGTGTGTGAGCGCCACACAACTCAACTCGAGCCGAATCGAGTCCGATGTCGATGTCGGAGCACCCGCCGACGACCCCTCCCGCGAGCGTCCCGACTCGCCCGCCCGAGGTTCAGCGAAAGGGCGCGCGGCGCGTCCCGGAGTCGTCACCGCACTCGTCGCAGTCGCCAGCGTTCCGCCGTCTTCTCCGTCGCGTTCCTGATCCGCTCTACGAGAACCCGTCGCTCGGAGAGTTTGAGCCCGAGTCCGAGTCTGAGCCGGAGCCGGAGCCGGAGGCAGAGGACGACCATCACGTCAGCGACGACGGCGGCGACCACACGCCGTTTTCGCGTCGCGTCCCGCCGCCGACGCCCCCGACCATTCGATTCGTGCCCGAAACGGACGACGAGCCCGACTACGAGTCTGGATCGAGCGTCGAGCCGCTCCCCATCGCGCGCCACGGCCACAGCCACGGCCACAGCCCTCACGTCGCGACGGACCATGACGACGATGACGTCGTGGCGTCGTCGGTCGCCAGCGACGAACACGAGCCGGATGCCAATGTAAAGCGTGCGCGCGTGAGCACGCACGCCGTCGACGACTTCGACGTTGCGCACGTGCGCCGCGTCGACAACGACGTCGCGCGAGCGTACATGGTACGTCTTCACGACACCGTCGTGAAGCCCATTGTCGAGATGGTGCGCACGAGCCCGCACGGTTTGGTGACGATGCGCCTCACGGACAAGGACGGGCTTCGGGTTCATAAAGCGTGTTTCGACAGGACAACGTTTTTCTCCGACTCGGGGCCAAGCACCACAAAATTCAACGTGCACTCCAAGGAGGAGTACAACACGGTGGCGCTCATTCTTCAGAAGCGTGGGTACCACGTCGCGCCGCTCGGCAACCGCGACGACTTTTGGTCGCGCGTGAGCGTCTCGAGCACGAGCGCCGCGCGCGAGTTTTCGCGCGCGCGCGCGCTCTCGCGTCTTCGCAACGCGAACCAAGCCAAGATCGCGCGTCTCACGCAGTCGTGGGGAGGAGGCGCGCGCGAGTGATGGTGACGGCGAGGGCGGGCATGGGCGATGTGTGTGTGTGAGCGCGAGCGTGAACGCGAACGTCTGGTCTCGCAACCGCACACCGCTGCGGTCTGCGCCATGGCGCAGCGCGGCGAAGACGGAGATGGAGACGGAGACGACGAGCGTACGCCGAGCGTTGCGAAACCAAAGAGTCGCGCCATCGACCTCGAAGACCCCGCCGACGTTCTTCCGAAAAGCACGCTTGCGTTTGAGCGGTTGCAGCTTCGGTCGAGCGAGATCGAGGCGGCGCGGTGCGGAATCTTTCGCCGACGCGGCAACAAACGGTGCGCGGTCTCGTGCTTCTCGACGCGGTGCTGCTGCTTCTGTTGGTTCGCCGTGTCGATGTTTCTGCTCTTTGTGTTTGGGCGGTTCGCGTACTCGGCCGTCAACGCGCGCACGGGGGCGGTGACTGCTGTTCTCGTCGCGACGCCGAGCGTCGACGACGTGCGCCGGCGCGAGCACGCGCTCAACGACACCTCTGTGAACTGGTGCGCGCTCGAAACGACGATGCTCGGCGTTCCACCGGCGTGCGGTCGGCTCGTCATCGTGTCGCTCAACGGGACGGGCGGGAACTGGCTGCGCGCGCGTCTCGAGATGGCCACGCACGTCACGACGGCGCTCCCCGCGTGCATGCACGGCCTTCAATTCAAGGACATGCACTCTCCTCTGTTTCGCGGCGACTGCACGGGCATGGCGTACAGCGCGAACCACCTCGCGGTGATGTTTTCAGATTGGGACGCGGCGGTCGCGTTCCCGCACTACAACCCGACGCACGCTGTTTTCGTGCTTCGCAATCCGCTCGACGCGAGCGTCGAGGCGTTCCACGACGCGGTGTCGTGCGGCGACGTGGCGTTTCCGGGAGCGAAGCACGCGATACACGCGCGCAGCGCCGACTGCGGCGGCGTGGTATCGGCTCGCGACTTTCGCACGCCGCAGTGGTCGGCGTTTGCGCTCGCGTACGCCGACGCGTTTGTGGACGCCGTGCGCGACACGCGCAAGCCCGAGGCCGCAGGTCTCAAGTCGATGGTGGTCGACTACTCTGAGTTCGTCGACTCGCACCGCGTCGTACGGCGGTGCGTCGAGTTCGCGCGCGAGATCTTCACGACGAACTTTGCCGCGACCGAGCGCATGCTGCGGTGCATAGACGAGGCGTCGCTGACGCAGAGCACGAGCGCGCGCGCCGCGGCGCACACGCCCATCCCGACGAGCGTCGCGTACGAGGACGAAGACTTGCTCAAGAGGGTGTGCGCGGTGGTCGGCGGCGACGTGTGGAACCGCGAGAAATGGGGCGCCGGGTGCGACGTTTAAATTTCTCTTCCGATATGGCAGTCTCGAACTAGTTTTCGTGTTCAGGACGCGCGTGTCTGGTCGCCCACCACAAGGCGACGGCAAAGAAGAGAAAAAACAAAGACACAACGTTCCGCGCGACTTGTTTGATGTTTTCGTCCGACGTGAGTTCGGCCTCGCTGCGACCGCGACGGACGCACTCGCACGCCGACGCGCACAGATCGATGATTGCTGGAGTGATGAAACCGTGCGAGGGGTTGGGGTTGTGATTGGCGACGTTGATAAAGTCCATCCGCGCATTGAATCGGTTCGCATTGAACCACCAGCGCACGCACGAGCGCGTGTCAATCGGGACGTCCAGCTTCTCAGCACCGACGTATAAACACATGTCCGTGTCTGAGATGCGTCGGCTGCAAAACAACGAATCGCTCGCTGCACACGCTATCGCCAAACACACTCCGTCCATCGTGTCTCGAGTTGCGTTGTGTTCACTCACACATGCATAAGCTTCTCTTTGTTGCTAGCACACGCGGTCTGCGGACCGTCATCGCGTCGTCGTACGCGGTCGCCAATCGATGCCATGACGCGGTGTTCGAACATCGCAACGAACACCGCGACAACACCGATCACCGACAAAAAGAAGAAGAGCGTCCAGACGTCGTGCACCTTGCGGAGCGTGCACTCGCACGCCGACGCGCACGTCTCGGAGATGCGGTCGTACGTCGCTTGCGTGAGAACTGTCGTGTCGATCATCGTCGACGTCATGCGCGCCGGGTCAAACGACCACTCTTTGCACACGCCACCAAACGAGGACCACGTAAAGCTCTGCGAAAACACTTCGTCGGATACGAAAAAGTCGCACATGTTGCTGCGTCGCGCGAGAACACGACACACGGCGTCCATCGTGTCTCGCGTGTGATTGTTGCGTTGTGTTCACTCACTCCTACTGAAGAAGTTTCTCTTCGTTGCTCGCACACGCGTTTTGCGGGCCTTCACCGCGTCCTTGCACTTTGAGTGGCGGCGCGAAGTGTTTGCTGATCGCACGAATGAATACAATAATCATAAAGACCGGTATGGGTAGAAAGAACGAAGACAACATCGTAATGTGGATTAGCCAGTTTCCATGCATGTGGCGGTGCACACACTCACAAGCAGATGTGCACGTTTTGAACATGAGGTCGTACGTCGCCGGGGTGAGCGGTGTCGACGCGTCCATCATCGACGCGATTCGCGTTGGGTCATACGACCACTCTTTGCACACGCCGTCGAACGAGGACGAACTAAAAGGCGGCGACTGGATTTCTTTAGGCACGAAAAACACGCACACATGATCGTTGCGAGCAAATATTTGACACACGTCGCCCATGATTGTGTCTCTCGCGTGTTGCGTTGTGTTCACTCAACACTCACGACTCACGCCTTTCCCTTCCTTTTCCCTTGCGCACACAATCGTCGTACGTCGTTGCGACAGCATCGATGATTGTCGCGATGAAGACCACCATCACGACGCCCGTGATGCACGCCATGTACCAAACGTTCAAAAAAAATCCTAACATGACGAATGCATGCGCAACGTAAAACGCCGCGTAAAACACCACGTAAGACGCCGCTTGACACGCGTAAAATGGATTCGACATGAACATCGCAAGGTCGGGCGGAGTCAAACAAACGTCGTCCATGATCGCGCCTCTCGCGTGTTGCGTTGTGTTGTGTTCACTCAACACTCACAACTCACGCCTTTCCTTTCAGCACTCCCTCGTTGGCGAGTTTGTCGGCGCGCGCGTTCGCCGCGCGAGGGACGTGTTCGAACAGAACCAACACGCCCAGCGCGCGCAGTTCACAAATGAGCTCTTGCGCGCGCTCGAGGCGCGGAATGAGGTTCGCGCTGCGACATTCCCACCGTCCCTTGAGCTGCTCGACCGCGAGCTTCGAGTCGCCGCGCACGACCACCTTGATCTTTGTCGAGAGCGGCGCGACAAACTTGAGCGCCGCCTTGAGCCCGAGGATCGCGCCTTCGTACTCGGCCGCGTTGTTCGTCTCGTGTCGCCCAACAAACGTGCTCAGCGACAGAAACGGGCCGCATCCGTTCTCCATGATGTACGCCCCCGCGCCCGCCGGTCCGGGGTTTCCCTTGCTCGCCCCGTCAAAATACACCGCCACCACCGTGCTGCGCTCGTCGGTCATCGACTCGAGTTACGTTGTGCGACAACGCAAATGCGCGCGCACTTTGGTGACGCTGTTGTCGACCGCGTCGTCGAGCCGGCGCGCGCGGCCGTCGCCGCGGCGCGCGCGCTCGCAAACGCCGGCGCGATGAGCCCTGATTTGTCCGAAAACTTCGTCGCGCTCGGAGACGACGACGGAGACGCCGATGAGCTCCTCGCGTCTCGCGCGCGCGTGCTCGACGCGCCGTGGCCCCCCGAACTCGCGCCGCGCGTGTCGCACGACGCGTCGTTCTGGGCACGTGTCGCAAACGCCGTGGCCGCGCGCGCGCGCGCGGCGCAAGCGCTCGTCGACGCTCTTCACGCTTGGACGGATTCGATTTCGGACGACGCGTCGATCGTCGTGACCAACGTGCTTGGGCCTGGACTCGTTCCGAGCGACGTTCTCGGCCAATTGGCCGCGCTCGCGTCGGCGCTCGAATCGGTCTCTGTGCAGCAACGGTTCGGGTTCGGGCCGCCCGAATCGGACGACTACGACACCGCCGTCGCGCGCGCGCGCTCGGCCGAGCACGCAGTTCAATGGGTCGACAACTCGACGCTACGAGCGCATGCGACCGTGAAGCTCATTCTCGCTCTGCGCGCCACGAAACGAAGGGTTCTTCCGCCGCCAATGTTCTTGTCGAGGCTCGTGGTCGAAGGCGCCGACCACGCGTTTGTGTTTGTGGTGAGCGCGCGCATCGGCGCAAGCACGACGCGCCGCGTGAACGTGCGCGCGACGGCGTCGGCCCCGACGTGCGTGGTGTTTCGCGGTCCGCGCGGGTGCGGAAAGACGCGCGCGCTCGCGGCGACGGCCGGAACGTTGTCGCCCGCCCCCGGCGCGGTCGTGCGGCTCGTCGTTGGCGACGGATACGCAGACGGCGACGACGACGAATTCGCACGGCTCGGGTCGTCGCCGCGCGCGTACGCTCGTGTCGTCGTGTTTGCGTACGACGACGCCGACCTCGACCCGCCCGCGTTTGCAACGGCGCTCGCGCGCTCTGGCGCAAACGCGACGTCGACGTTTCGCGTGGTGCTCGTGTCGGTGCGCGACCGATTTACCGTTCCCGCCTCACTGCGCGACGCGCGCGTCGTCGACATCGACCTCACATCGCGCCCCCCATCTTTGAGCGGATGATCTCGTCCTCGGCGGCGCGCATCGCGGCCGAGCCGGGCGCGTGGCCGAGCGAGCGCAAAAGCGCGTGTGCCCCCGCCAGGAGCGGGTCGCCGAACATGTCGTGGTGCTGCGCGGCAGGATGGTCCGCCCGAAGACGAAGCACGCGCGCGAGATAGCGCGGGTCGCGCTTTTGAGCATCCATGGCGGCGTTGAACGCTCCGTCGAGCTGGCGCGTCTCGGCTGTCTGCTCGCGCCCCTCTGGAACCACTCCAACCTCGTCCTCGTGGATAAACGACGCGAGAGGCACGCCAGCGCCAAGACCAGTCCACGGGTGCTGGTGGCGAGCACCCCCGCCACCAATTGCAGCGACAGCAGCCGCGCGAACGCTCTCGTTGGCGCGACGCACGTTCCTCGCTTTGGTCTCGGACGCCGACGCAAACTTGAACGGTTTGGTCTCGACGACGGCCGCGTCGGTCTTGGCCTTGGCCTTGGCCGCCTTGATCACCTTGACAGCCTCGCGCTTGGCCTTGGTCTCAGCAGCCTTGACCACCTTGGCAACCTTGCGCTCGAGTTTGGCCGCGGCGCCCTTGGTCTTGGTGCGCTTCTTTTTGTTCGCAGACGACGACGCCGGCGACATGTCGAGACGAGACGAGACGTGTCGAACGCAATTCGGGTGTGCCACGCACACACGCAAAGGCGATGGGCGACGCATCGGCGCTGGCGCGTGCGCTTCCTGATTTTGAAGGCGACGACGACGACGACAACAGCGACGGCGACGGCGACGGCGATGGACATGTGCAAGTCGAACAGGTCACTGCTTCTGTCGACAACGACTCGTACGAGGTTCAGACACGCAAGACGTCAGAGTTGCTCGCGTCGCTCACGTCGGCGAACGCGGCGAGCAGCGTGACGAACCCGTACGCGCGGTTCCTCGACGCGAGCAAAAACCCCTACCACGAGTACGGCCCTTGGAAGCGTTTCATGTTGAGCATGACGGCCAACGTCGAGCACGCCAAGTGGGAGACGTGGAACTTTTTGCACCTGACGTCGCATCAAATCATTGATTTCAACAAGAAGGAGACCGAAACGAAGGACAACATCCTCGATCAAGAGCGGAAGAGGCGCGTTCTCGAAAATCAAACGAGAGAGGTGTTGCCGCACGTGTTGGCTCGGTGTTTTGAGAGGCTCGGCGACGAGGCCGACACGATGACCGACGAGGAACTCGCGGCCTACTTGCAAACTGAGGTGTTTGCCGACACGAACATGCGCGGCATCGGCGACGCGCTCGCGGCGACGACCGAGCGCATCAACGCGGCGCAAACGGCGCTGCACCGTTTCTCTGCCAAGAAGCAACAGCTGCAGCTTGCGTTCAACGCTGAAAACGACAAGTTGCTGCAGTTGGAGGAGCACGACGGCGTCAACAAGATCCTCGAGAACGCGTCGAAGAGGTTGACCCTCCCGAAGCGCTTGCAGAGACGGATGGCGCAGCGCGCCGAGGCCGTGAGCGACCACGTCAACGCGGTCGCGCAGCGCTACGAGCAGAGCCAAGAAGACGTACGCAACGCGGCCAACATCGAGCGCGCACGCGGTTCGTCGAACGCGTCCACCCAAAGCTCGCGGCTCGCGTTCGAGCAGAGCATCGGCAACGCGATTGCGGGCGCCATCGCCAAGAAACGATCGCAAGCGAGCGTGCACGTCCGACGGTCCGCGAGCCGGTTCGAAGACGTCGATCTCGATCGCGATCGCGCTCGTGGCCCTGTGCGCTCTTTCCGAGCAGAGACGGAGGACGAGGACGACGACGAAGAAGTTGTGCGCAGGCCCGTGGCGGCCGTGCAGCAGGCGGTGCGCGCGCGGTTCGGATAACGCTCGTCACACTCGATTGGCGCCGCACGCACGATGCCGGCCCCGTCCGCGATTCGATCGTCTCGACGGCGCCAGAGGCGCGCCAGAACGGGACACGACGTCGAAGTCGAGACGGCGCGCGAGGCGTTTTTCGACGACGGCGCCGACCTCGACGCGCTGATTCACCATCGCGGGTGCGAGCTCGCCGAGCTCGAGCGCGTGCGCGACGCGCGCATTCGGTCGCGCGCGAGGCAGCGCGACGCCGCGCGCGAGCTCGTGGCGTCGGCCGCGCGCGACGGGGGATGTGAGCTGACCGAAGACAACGTCGCGGCCGCGCTGCACGGCGTGCGCGAGGCCTTGCTCGAATCGTGCGATCGCGGATCGGCGGGCCAAATCCGCAAGTCGCGCGTGACGCTCGCGGCCATCAAGGAACGGTTCTCGATGTGCTTGTTGTGGATCGGCGTGCTCGAGCTTGTCATGGGCGCGTACGACGACGGCGCTCTCGACGGATTCAACTTGACCGAATTCGTCAACGACGCGCTCGACGCGGTGCGCGACGGGCTTGGGCGCGTGCGCGTTCAACACCCACCCGCACCCGCACATGTCCAGGTCCGCGCAAACAGCCCCCCGTCGCCCGTTTCGCCAGCGTCGCCCGTCTCGCCAGCGTCGCCAGTGTCGCCGCGGTCGATGTCGACGTCGAGCGGAGATGGCGACGAGTGGGACGCGGCCGTCGTGGCGACTGCGACGGCGACGGCGACCGCAGACGCACACCCGAGCACGACGATTACGAGCGCAGCGCCGCCGACGCAGATTTTTCCAAATGTGGACGAATAACAACAACGGCGCCGATACCGACGTTCCTCGCACGTCGTTGTGCGCTCGCGCCACGTCGCCTTTGGTGCACGACCGTATTTCGTTTTCGTACATGGCGCTGACGTTGGCCGCTGCATTCTACGAGTTCAGCCACATCGTTCCCAATACGATTGTCGTCGCACGAGCGTTTGTGTTTCTCGCGTTCGTCCCGTCCGTCTACGCCGGCGTTACACACCAACGCAACAGCGCGACACCCGGCGCGCAACATGTCGTCGTTTGAAAAATTGTTCGACCGTCTTTTGTGTTCGTATTTTGCGTTGGGTGTTGCGATCGCGTTCTACGAAGTCGCGTGCGACAACCCGTACGCGCTCGTCACGGCTCGCGTGTGTGTCATTATTTCGTCGTTGTCGTGCTTGTACGTCGTCGTCGTCGAGAACGGGTGCCGTCTCAGGCCAGCGTAAAGCTCGGTCCGGCGACGATCCACTCGTCGAGCGAGTACAGCCGAACGTCGTGCTCGCACCCGAGATCGGGGTCGGGGTCCGTCGCGTCGTCTTTGAAATCGAAATCGGGCGTCGACACGGCGCTCGCGTTGACGCTGACGTTGACGTTTCTGTAATTCGGAAGCGGGCAAACGAGAACAGGAGCCATGGCGTTGTCGCTCGGTGCGAATGTATGGTCGCGGTCGCGGTCGCAGCCGTCGGCGCCGACACCCGTCGCTCGCATGCGCATGAGCGCGGCGTCGCGCATCGTGAGGAACGGCGGCTGAGTCACGGCGCAGAACGGGCGGGGAGGCGACGGAGGCACAGCGACGCTTCGCGTGAGCGCGGGCGGCGGTCGAACGACGGGGAAGCTCGCTCGCTCGCGCGCGATGCGGCGACGCACATGCGACGACGGGCGCCTGTTGTTGTGCGCCCTCCACTTTGCCATCTCTGCCTCGGAGTGCGCAAACGTGCACTTGTTGGCGTAAGGACACGCTCCGGTCGACATGATGTTGTTGCACATGGTCGTCTTGTACGGGTACTGCGCCGGCATCGGGACGAGGCAATTTGACGCAGGGAGAGGAGACGATGCGTGTTCGCGCTCGAGTTGAATTGTGTGTCGCTCGTCGCGTCACAACACCCCCACAACCGATCTCCGCAACACACGTCTGAGATGCTGCGGCACATTTTGGAATATGCCGAGATCGAGATCAAAGACGAGATTCGCGTGCTCGTCATGACCGACCTCGAGACGGACGACATTCTCGCCATCGCTCGCATCGTGCGCGCTCTGATCCTCGAGTACGGATGGTCTGACAGCAAGAGGCGCTTTGTGATCGTGCTCGCGGTGGGCGAGGCCGACGCCGACCGCAAGGCGCGCATGGTCGGTCTGCGCTTGCGCGACGCGCTCATGAACGACGTTGCAGACGAACGCCTCCACGTGTACGTCGCGCGCGCGGACTCGAGCGCCAAGGAGTACCCCATTTCCCCAGAGTGGCCGCTCCGTTCGGGCACCACGATTTTGGACTTTTCGACCGCGTTCACGCGCGTCTTCAACCCTCACCTCGTCTTTGCGCTCAAGCCTTTGCGCGAGTTCGTCAGCGCACCGACGGACTTCTCGACGCCGAGCATGTGCAACGCGCCGGTCGTGTGTTACGCGTCGTTCAACGTCCGCACGCTCAAGCCCACTGGCCCGGAGGCGCTCGACGATCTTCGCGCCGAGTTCCGCGGTCAGTTCTACTACGTCGAGTCGTTTGACGTGCTCGGCGCGAAAAACGCGTGCGCCGCGAACTCGTCGCCGAGCGAGGACGCGGTGTTCCGCGCGCTCGAGAACCCGACGAGGTTTAAAGAGACGGCGAAGCTCGCGCGCGAGGTCATGGGTCTGTGGAACAACCACATTTTCGTCGAGTGCGTGCAGACCATCCAGAACCTCATCAAGCCAGAGGTGGCGTTTGACCCGGCCGTCATGTTCAACCGCAACATCGACTTCAGCGTCTCGCCAGGTTTGGAGATGCTCAAGGACGCGGCGACGGCCGGAAAGGCCAACCGCAACGTCAAAATCGCGCGCTCGATCCAAGGCGCCGGGCTCGAGCGCCAGTTCGTCATGGCCGACGTGCTTCTGATTCCCGCGATTGAACACCTCGTCGAGTGGTTCGAAAAGCGCGAACTGACGGGGTTCACCGAGAACGACCACTACCCCGTGTGGGGCCCGGTCACCGAGACCACACCCAAGCAGCGCAAGTACTACGTCGTGAAGCGCGCCGAGGCCGACTGGGCGCTGCGCCGCGAACTCGTTCTGCGCGACATCGCGCAGACCTTTGCGTCTTAGAAACAACGACGTACTTACTACACGAATGTGAAGAGGAGACGAGACGAGGCGAGACGAGAGTGGAGTGGTTCAACGACGCATGCGTCGGTCGCGTTCGGCGCGCACGTCTTGCGCGCACTCGGTCGTCGCGCGGCGCACGTCGGCGTCGCTCATGGCCTGGCGCACGCACATCGCCTCGTGTCCGCCGTGTCGCGCCGACGCAAACGCCGCAATCGTGTGCGCCCCGAGCGCGTGCACGCCGAGATGCGAGTGGTGCGCGCGGTGCGGGTTCGCGACGACGAGACGCACGCCCGCGTCGCGCGCGGCGGCGCGCGCCGCGACGAGCGACGCAAACGCGCGATGAGGCCCGCCTTGTGGGTTGACGACGATCAACACGTGTTCGTCGTTGTCGTCGTTTCCGTTTTCGTATTCGACGTCGACGTCGACGTCTCCGTAAAACACGCCGTGGCCGCGATCTGGAATGGCGTACAAACTGTCGTCGACACCGAGATCGGACGGAACGTCGATGTCGAGTTCGCACTTCATGGAGCGCAACTTGCCGAGCGTCGTCTCGAGCGGGACGCGGTGCAGGAACGGGCACTCGACCGCCTCGACGTGCACAAACACGTGGAAGTCGTCGTCAATTCCGCCGCGCGAACACACGGCGTGCATGGATTCGGGGTGCGTCTTGTCGACGAGCGTCGCGCGCGCGTTCGGGTCGACGCGCGCGGCCCACGCGAGGTCGTCGCGCGTGTGCAAGTGCATGTGGTGCGCGCGGTGCGACGCGCAGTGGCGCAGCGCGTTGACTGGAGCGAGCGTCGGCGCGAGCGCAAGCGCCAACGCGAGCACGACCAACATTGTTTTTGGTGAATGCACTTTGCGACACACGTACGTCGCGTTCAAAACCGCTGCGATCGTTTGTACGCCTCCTCGGCTTCGCGTTGCGTGCGCACGACTTCGGCGAGAACACTTTTACCGACACTCGCAGCCCAGCCGAGATCGAGACCCTCGCGCGAAAGTGGGTCGAACTTCTTGATCCATGCGCTTTGCTCATCTCGCCCGCGCTGTTGCGCGCGCCAGCGCACGAAATCGTACAGAATCGTGACGACCATCATCGCAAACGCAATCGCCACCCAGAATATAGAAGATAAAAGGATGTCGACGACGATGCCGCCGGTCATGACGAATTCGAGTGGTTCGATGCGTTGTGAGGGAAGCGCAAGTCACAACTCGGACGAGCGTTCGGGTTGCAGACACAACTCATCTCGTCTCGACAAAAAAATGACGACCGAGACTGGGCCCGAGCCCGAGCCCGAGGAGTGGGACGTCGACCACCACGTACGCGAGACGTGGGTCTCTGAACTGGCGCAAGTTGCGCCAGTCACCGGCTTGTGCAATTTCGCCAACCACGTTCCGCCGAAGCAGATGCACGACGTCGCCCTCGTGAGCGGGCTCATCTTGCGCGCGTACCAAAAGGTCACCAGGACCTTCAACGCCGAGGCGTGGAACGACAGCGGGTGTCCGATCGGGCAGACCCTCGACCTCGTCGTGCCGTGGTCGCTCGGTTCGACGACGTGGCGAAAGGACATCAACGCCTTCCTCGACCTCATGGTGCGGTACTTGCGCCTCGACGAAGATCCGTGCGACGCGACGGATGATGTTGTCTTGTACGGCGACGCGTCCACCCATCTGTTGCGCGCATTTCACACCCAGTACAACGGAACGGAGGTGTTCGTTTTGTTCGTGTCGTGCTCACTCAGCGAGTGGATGCGTGCGTACCCGCTCAGCATCGAGCGCGTGGCGTTCGAGCGCGGCGAGTTTGGACGCGGAACGTTCGTGTCATACGGCGCGCGCATGAACGAGTACGCACGCGGGGTGTCGCGCATCGACCACACGTGGCTCGGACCCGAGACGCGCGGCGTCCTTCTGCGCAGAGTGGAGGAGTACAGCGACCGCGGCGTGACGTTTCTGCCGATTGTCGACGTGCAACCTCCACACAAATTCTGGCGCCCAGGTGCGACGAGCTCGGTCGTGTTTCGCTTTGCGAACTCCGATTACGACCACGCGGACGAGTACACCGACTCCCAGACGCGTCGTGCAAAGAAGCACAAGAACAAGTACAATGACGAGAGCGACGACGACGACGAGGTGGACGACGACAACAAGAGCGACGACGAAGAGGACAAGAGCAAAAAGAGCAAGAGCACGAGCGACGACGACGCGGTTCGCGCAAGGACTCGCGCGTTGGAGGACACGGCGACCGCTCTCAACGAGGCGTACGATTCGCTCAAGGAATCGGTGTCTGCAATGTCGGCGACCGGACTCGGTCTCGTCGGGCTGTCCGAATCCCTCGGCAAAACGACCACGGCGCTCTCGAAGGCCTTTGACACCGCCAAAGCCGCCGGCGTCAAAGTCACCAAGGGGATGGAGGGGCACGACGACGGCGACAATCAAGCGTAGCGTGTGGTGCGGCGTGGTGTGGAGTGGATGTGTGGCTGGTTTCAATCTCCCGTCGCCATCCGAAACACGCGATCCCGAATCGCTCCGTCTCCATCTCCGCCAGCCATTGCGCCGAACATATCCCGCCACGACGGCAAACCTGAGACTGCTGCGAGCAATCCTAGTTGGGCGCTCATGCGCCCGTACCATCTCCACACGCGCACATTCCGTCCGACGTCCCCCGTCGCCAAACGAAATTTGTCCGGAAAGAATTCCACGTCTCGAATAGGAGAACTGTTCTCAATGATGGACAAGAGCTCTCCGCTCTCGAGATCCCACACTCGCGCAGTCCAATCGTTCGATGCTGTCGCAACGAGGTGCGAGTCATGCGAAATCGCAACACACGTAACAGCGGAACTGTGTCCGCGGAGAACGTGTTTCGTCTTGTACTCTTCTTGCGTCGACCAAATTCTTGCCGTATTGTCGCTCGATCCAGTCACGACCCAACGCCCGTCGCGCGAAACCTTCACGCGCAACACGTCGTTGTTGTGGTCCATAAATCTGTGGACCGACCGTTCTTGTTCAAGGTCGTACACGTCCACACCTCCATCCTCACATGCCACGAACAAGGTCTTGACGTCGGGTGAAAACGCAACGTCGCGGACTTTGCTCCCAACATGCACCACGTCGTGGAACAAAACATTGGACTCGCTTGGAACCCAAATTCGAACAGAATCGCCTTGAATGAATGCCACGACGCTTCCAGCCGGAGAGATCCGAACATCATTCCAATCATGGAAGAAGTGATAAAACTGTTTTTGAAGTACGACAACCCCGGCAGGGTTCGTTCCCCAAATCTCAAGACGCCCTCGATCGGTCATGACGGCGTACTGCTGCGTGTCGTACGTTGCAGAGAGCGAATCGGCATGGGTGTTTTGTACCCCGAATGCCCTGCTCGCGTCAATCTCGCCAGAGTCGGCATTCAACATGATCGCGTATCGATCGCCTGACCCCACGACCACGTTTGAACCGTCGGCCGTGACAACGAATCCAAAATAAAGCCCTACGTGTCTCGACCACACGGGGTGCTTGATCAACGCAAAGCCAGGAGCAGCGCTCGTCATTTCTCTTTTTTTTAGAATCGTTACGTCGTGTGAACATAGACGGGCAAGCGAGCTACACGGGCGACATTCCAGCGAGCCGGCGCCGCTCGGCGTCGATCTTTGCGCGTCTCCTCCGCCACGCAATCACCGTGTACGCGCGGTGGATCAGCACGACGTACACCACGTCCGAGATCGGAATCGTCAGAACGAGAAGCGAGTCGGTGAACACCTCCGACATCACCTCGGGAGAGCGGTTCGATTCGGGAGGAGGGCAAATCGAGAACGTCCCGGGGCCGCTCCCGCAATACAGCGTGTCGTCGCTCGCCGACACCACCGAGTTCGGCGGGACGGTCGCGTCGGGACAGTAGTCGTTCCACGGGTCGGTGTACCCGTAGTGCTTGCGCCACGCCGCGAGGCAGAACCCGCACGGCCCCATCCCGACGAGCTGGCCGTCGATCGCGCGCACGCCCGGGCCGGGGGCCGAGTTGCTCGCAAAGTACAGCGACGAGTTGAAACACGGGAAGTACCCGTCGCGCAAGCACAACGCCGGGTTCGGGTACCCCTCCGACCAGTTCCCAGCGAGCTGGTCGCACCCCGAGCACGGTTGAGCGTTTGGGTTGGGACAGGTCGAGTTCGGAAGAAGCGGGTACCCCAAGATCTTCAGGCCGTTCGAGCTCGCGTACCGCCCCGCTGGCGTCGACGTGTCGTAGACGCAAATGGTCGCTTGCGCCTGCTCGAACGTGCGCGACGCGTCAAAGAAGCCGGTCGGGTTGTAGCACACCGACGAGTCTTTTTGGACGTTCGACGCCGACGACTGGAGCATCGGCGAGCGGACGTTTCCAAAGTTGAACGGCCACGCCACTTGGTTCGACTCGTTGAACCACAACGCCGTTTGAAGCACGCCGGCGATGTACACGAGCGTGCACACCACGGCGAGGAGCGTGACGAACGTCATGGGGTCTCGGTCGCGCCTCTTTGTCCTCGCGCGCGAGCGGCAGCACGCGCCGACGCACGGCGCCGAGAGTTCGAGCCGAAAGTCGGTGGGCGTGCGCGCGTCGCTCCAGAACCACACCGCGTACGGCGTGAGCGCCAAGAACACTGCAACGACGAGCGTCACCTCAAAGTAGTGCACGAGCAACTTGTACTTGACGCCGGGGACGTACGCGGCGAGGAGGTACAGCGCGCACGAGAACCACACGACGGTCGCAAACGTGAGCTCGCCCATTTGTCGATGTTCGCTTTTTGGTTTGCGCCGCGCACCAGAACGTACGGTGCGTGGCCGCCCACATCGCAACTCATTCACAAGGCGAACAGTTTGAGCGTGACGAATGATCGTCACGCTCGCGGCGCGCAAGCGTGAGCCCGGGCTCCGTCCGTGGGCCGACCCTGACGCTCTCATGAAGCGCGTGAGCGAGACGGCGATGCGCGCGGCGCGCAGTGTGACGACCACGTCACACCGGACACGCGTGATGCGCGCGTCAATCGGTGTGCTTGCGTCGCTCGTCTACGGCGAGCACAAGAGTGACCGTGCTGTTCTCGTTCGCAACGAGTGGGCTGCGACCGACGTCGCGCAGATGCTCGTGTTGAACTGGATGGAGCGCACGATTTACACGTGGGCAGCGGCGCTCGTGGTCGCGCTGGTCTCGTGCGTTTGGGACGCGCGCGTGCTCGTGTGCGCGACGGACGTCGAACGCGCCGCGCGTTTCATGGAGGTTGTGCGCACAGGGTTTGACACCGGCACGTGCCCGATTCGCGCCGACACGCTGCGCATCGACGTGACGATCGGAGAACACGACAAGCGCGCGGTGTTCTGCCGGTCGCTCGACGCGCCTGGGTGTGTGGCGGCAGTGGACCTCGTTGTTTGGTTGGGCGCGTCGGGAGTCGACGACGACGTGGCGCGGCGCGATCTGGCCGCGTTTGCGACGATCGCGCGCGGCCTCGGCCTCGACACACGACGCGAGCGAGCACGACCTGTTCTCGCCGACGAACGCAGTCGCAGTCGCAGACGTAGTCGGTCGTCCGACGCTGCGCACAGAGCGCGAACGAGAATGCGATCGAGGTCGAGGTAATCGCATGTCGCGCGTCTATGTCCGCGACGCACACGCGAGCCGAAAAGAAATGAGCACGCCAACTACGCGCGATGAGGCGTTGGCTTTGACATCTCGCGAGGTAGAGAGGTTGAAGTTGGATGATATCAACAAGGTGCTCCGTCTTTTCGGAATCACCGACGACAACATTGAAGCTGTGGCATCGGCGGACCCGTACAACATCGAAGGTACCGGTAAAACCAAAAAGATCAAGTACACCCTTCCAGACAGGAAGAGGTTGTTCCTGAAGATTCAAGAATTGGAGCTTGCGGAACGTGAACGCAACGCCAATCAAGAACCGCCCCCGTCCGTGGAATCGGAAAAAGGCGACACGGCGGAGGAGAGCGATGAGCAGGAGTCCTTGCCTGGCGAGCCGCCTGACGAGCCGCCCGTGGTTGTGCCGTCCGGCAAGCTTCCTGTTCTTCCGCCCGCGCCGGTGGGTGAGGGTGGGCCCAAGCCCAAGCCCGAGCCTCCTCCCGCTGAGCCCGAGCCCGAGCCCTTGCGTCGCCGGGCGAGCCCCGTGCAACGGCCGATCTCGTACAGTCGCGCGGATGTCGTCGCGCGTTTGGTCGAATCGAAGGTCCTAGTCGTTGGCGTTTCGAGCGCGGACGCGGGCGCGGGCGCGTTTGACCCCGTCGTCGACACGTACCTCGTTTGCGCTCTTCTGAACGCAGCGAGCATCGACAAGGACTACGGCAAAATCTCCATGTTCGTTCCAGACAAGGAAGAGAAAGAGGACATTCCTGCTGAAGACGTGTGGCGCGCGGTCTGGTCGTTTCTCACGGTTTCTCTCGGCAGCACGGAGTTGTCTGCTGAACAGACCGCGGCGCTGACCGAGGCGTTCCGAGGTCAGCTTTTCGAAGCACAGAAGAACGCCATTGCCCAATCCTTTGGCTGCGCAATCAGCATACAGGGCGCCAGTACGGTGATTACGTTCTCTCCTCGAGCCGTGGCCGACGCCGAATTGCAAATGATGCCGGTCAAAGAACACGAAGACATCGTTCGAGCGTTGCGCGAGGCGCTCGACAACGTGGGGCGGGAGGCCGCGAAATACACGCAAGAAAATGCCGATACGTTGCTCAAGCTCAACGAACTCAGCGCCAGGCTCCGCGACACGGGAGTCAAGTTCAAGGCCGACATTCAACGGTCTCTGGCTCTTGGCGAAGAGCCGAAGATTGTCCCGGCGAATTTGGAAAATCTCGAGGCGATCACTGCGGCGTTTATGGCGGCGTTGGACGCGATCACGCGGCTTACGATTGCGAAGAAAAAGGCAGACGAGGCGCAAAAAGAGACTGTTGCTGTTTTGGAGAACGTACTGCAACGGTCCGGTTACGCGACCACCGAACTTCTCTTCGAAGATCTGGAGCGTTTGCGCGACCGTGCCGCAAAGCACGACACGGCGGACGCGAATCTCAAGATTCAAAAGGAGGCAAACCGCAAGCTCTCCGAAGCGAACAAGGTTCTCAATGAGGAGATTTTGCGTTTGCGGGCGGCGGCAGAGAGCGGTCTCGACAGCGCCGCCAAGGCGGCCGTCGACTCCATTCAGCGCCAACTCGACGATGCCAAACGGCAGCTCGACGACGTGCAAGCAGCTAACGCCAAGTCGATGGACGCTCTTCGCGCCGAGCTTGCCGATGCAAAGGACGCGCTCGCCGGTGCCGCAAGCAGCGCCACGAGCACCATTGTCGCTCTGCAAAAAGAAAACGCTGATCTCAAGGCGGACGTCGCGCGGCTCACGCGCGAGCTCGCCGATGCGAATGCGCGCGCTGCGGCCGCGGCCGCGGCTGCGACCACCTCGTCGTCGAGTGCGAGTGCGGCCGCGAGCGGAGCGCCCAGAAGCAGGTTCGACGCGCTCATCGCGGAGCACAACGCGACCATCACCAGGCTGCGAGCGCAAGTGCGCGCGCGCTCGGCCGTCGCGGCGGTCTGAGATTTGGAGTGGAGCGAGAGCGAGAGCGAGAGCGAGCGAGAGCGAGCGAGAGCGAGTGTAACGACACACTTCATCGACCATGTCTGTGTTTGCGCGCGTGCTCGACGCGGTGACGGGCGCGCTCACCGCTGCTCCGTCTGCTGGCGTCAGTGAGAGTGCGAGCACGAGCGCGAGCGAGCGTCAAAAACTCGTCGACATCAACACGCTCGTGCGTCGCGTTCTGGCCGGTCGCGCCGCCGACGGCGACCAGATCGACTACGACAAGGGAGTGTGCGCGTTTGATCTCGTTCCCCCGCCGCAGACGATCTCGCTCGCCGACCTGCACCGCGTCGTGCGCGCTGTGAGGACAGCGCGCGGCGAGGGCGTCGTCTTTTACAACGACGGCTCGACGTTTGTGCTTCACGCGTTTGCGCGCCGCGACGTCGACGGTCTTTTGGCCGTGTCTCAGAGCGAGAACTTCAACGTCAGGACGCGAAATGAACGCATTCCGTTCGACGCGAGCGACGCCGACGGGTTCGGACTCGAAGGCGACGAGCGCGCGCGCGTGCAGTCGATCATCAAGCACTGCCGCCGCAACTTTCCAGTGTACTGGCGGCGCGTGCGCGTCTCGCGCGACGCCGGGCGCGCGCGCGTCGTGACGGTGACGTGTCCCGTCAATGTCGGCGCGCGCCTCACCGAGGAGGACTTTGGTCTTCTCGCGCCGACGTTCCGCGGCGTGACGGCCGAGTTCACCACCGGGCTCGCGTCGAGCTTGCACGTGACGGCCGACGACATCGGGCTCAAGATGAGCGCGAAAGAGTACGCGCGGACGCACCTGCTCGCGATCGTGATCAGCATCGCGCTCGACGACGCGCCTCCGCGCGGAGAGCAAATCGACGACGAGAGCTCGGCTCCTCCGAAACGCGCTCGGTTTACCTAATTAGATCGCGGTCACAAAGACGTGCGCGGCGAGCGCGCACGCGAGCACGCCAAAGACGAACTTTGCAAACGCAAACACGCCTGTGCATCTCCCCATCCACGCGAGGAACGCTGTGTGCACGACTGGGAGCGTGACGGTGATTCTAGTTCCGAGGATGGTGGTGTTTTCGAACGCTGCGTCGGCTCCGAACGGCGCGACGGCGGCGCGAACGGCGTCGACGAGGCGCGAGTCGACGAGCGCCCTCGACGAGACGACGTACGCGCGGTACTGTCCGTCGCGCGAGACGTCGAACGAACTCTCCTCGTCGATGCTCGCCTTGACGCCGGCGATGCTCGCGATGGCCGCGCGCACGCCTTCGCGGTTGGCGAGGTTGCGCTCCTCGAGCACCCACGACGCGCACGCGCGCGGGTACGCCGCGCGGCGACGAGCGTGGTCGTGCAGAGCAGTAGACGGAGCAGGAGACGGCGAGCGCGTCGCCGCGCGCATCGTCGCGTGCGTGCGATCGTGTGTGCGTATCTCCACCCTCGACTTTTTTTTGTTCTCTCACACACGCGCACACACACGTGCACGTGCACACCACCAAATTTGAATTTGAATTTGAAATTTGAATTTGAATTTGAATTTGAATTTGGCGCCAAAAATGTTGCGAGTGAACGCACACCAACCAAATGTGCTACCAGGCGATGCATGGTTTGCGTACGCCCAGACCTGTGGCTGGCGACCAATTGTGTCGCGTGACTTCCGGACCAGGGTGGACTGAGACCGCCCAGCCACAGGTCTGGGCGTACGCAAACCATGCATCGCCTGGTCACTCTTTTCGTAGGCGTGCCGGCACACTAATT
>Ga0265334_10000079_pt1 | contig 69969 bp, 66 predicted proteins | sample 42023metaG_FD_192442 | JGI IMG/M metagenome (GOLD analysis project Ga0265334, IMG submission 192442) | Rhizosphere microbial communities from Carex aquatilis grown in University of Washington, Seatle, WA, United States - 4-20-23 metaG | ecosystem: Host-associated > Plants > Roots > Rhizosphere...
TGCTCATAGCACTGAGATCCCTTATCTGTTTCCGCTGGCGCACCTGGATCCGGCACAGAAACGGCTGTCGGATCTGATGGTCGGTTACTGGACGCATTTCGCCAAAACCGGAGATCCGAATTTCTTTGGTGCGCCGAAGTGGCCGCAGTTCGACGCATCTCAGAACAATCTCCTGTCACTGGTGCCGGACGCGACGCAAGTCACCACCGGCTTTGCGGCGGACCACCAATGCGCGTTCTGGGCGGGATTGCCGCCACAGCAATAGAGCGGCGATAACAATGGAAACGGTGGCACAGACGCAAATGACTGCGTAACCGAAAGAGCGCCAGAAAAATTGAGTGACCCCCGGCAAGGCCGGGGGTTTATTCGGTGAGCGCTTCAGCGGCGCAACAACAACGCGAGCCGCCTGAAGGTGGCAGGGTGCATGCTCGGCTTCATTAGATCGTAGCGATCGTCCTCGTGCTCCTGGTGTCGGATATAGGCTCAAACCATCGCCTTGCACAAGCCCATCATCGATACAAATTATCCTCGCACCTAGAAACAGAGCTCGCCCGCGAAATCCGGATGCCAAGCGGTGACATAGCGTTCATGCCGCCCGTTGCTTTTGCAGATCCAACGAGCCGAGTAGCAGTCGGCAGGACTCGGATGATCTGGACCGGCCGCGCCGCCGGTGCGGATGCCCAGGGCTTGGTCAATTGCACCCACACCAATGCCAACCGTCGCGTGACGACGGAGATCAACGGCCGGTCCGTCATTCGCCTACACCCCTGACCGCGACAACCTTTGATCCACATCACCCTGGACGGCGAAGTAGTCGGAATCACTTACGAAAACATCAGCCGGCGCCAGACCGTCAGTGCCATCGCCAGCAATACGTGGTTTCCACATTTGACTACGCGGATGACCGAATAGGCGTGCCGTACGAGGGCCTCTACATTCCGGTTCACATCAATACGCAAGAGATTGAGTCATGTTCGATATCGCATCGGTTGCTTCAGTATTCAATGGCGCTTCCTTCGCTCGTTCCCGCGAGTGCTCCTATGTCGCGGGATTGTCTTCAGCGTTGGTCCGCGTAAGGCGATTTGAAGCCCACGCAATGAATATCTGACGAAAGTCGATTTGCTCGTACAGGGCAAGCAGTTGCCGGAAAGGCATTCCTTTTATTTATTTCTGACGTAACTCCCGATTCGGCGCGTCTTTTGCTTGATTGCGTGCTAGGGGACGTCATTGCTGAAAAATAAATCCCGTAAGGGATGAGAAGGCCGCGGTTCAATCCGGACGGCACGTTAAACCATCGCAACGTTTAAGGAGTTTAATTGTGTTTACAGAAACTGCGGCAGGACGCGTCGAAATCGATAACAGTATTTTTAACCCCTATTTGCCGGACTTCGTCCGTTCGCCATGGGCGGTCTGGGAACGACTGGTTTGTGATTTTCCGGTGGCATGGCACAAAGACATGCGGATGTGGGTGGTTAGTTCACACGATGCATGCTGGGAAGCCCTTCAAAACAACAGCTTTTCAGCCAGCTACAAGTTCTGGGAACATGCCCCGCCGCCGAAGCCGGAATCCGAACAGAACGACTTCGAGAAGGCGATGGATAAATGCCTCTTCATGGTCAGCGCGGAAGAGCATATGCGGCTGCGCAAGCTGACGATGCCCGCGTTTTCCAAGCCGGTGATGGCGAAGATAAATGCCAAGATCCGCGACCTGATTGTCGAGTGCTTCGACCAGATTGGCACGCCCGATCAGTTCGAAGCGTTTTCGATGATCTCGGAGAAGTTGTCGGTGCGTTCGATCGCACGCATGGTTGGCGTACCGACCAACATGGAATCCTTCTTTCACGATTTCGCGGTCAACGTGATCAGGGCGACGCGCGTCAATCTTCCCCCCGAGGAGCGCGAGCGGGCCATGCAGGGTTCGCTGCCAGGGCTGAAGTATTTTCTCGATCTCATGAAGGAACGTCGCGCCGCCGCCGATCCCGGCAACGATTTCATCGGCAGCATGATTGCGTCGTCGGATAACGGTGACAAACTCGACGACTACAGCATCCTCGCGATGATTCAGGCGGTGATCGTTGCTGGCGCAGATGCTGCAACCGATCTGCACACTTACCTGATCAAAGGTCTGCTGAGTAACCCGGAACAGTACAAGCTGCTGCGTTCGCGGCCGGAGTTGATGGAAAACGCGATCATCGAGCTGTTGCGCGTCGGCGCCATCGCCAAAACGCCGCAGTTCCGATTCGCTACGGAGGATGTTCTGTTCCGTGGACAGCAGATCAGAAAGGGCCAAGCGATACTTCTTAATCTCAGCGCAGCATGGGTCGATCCGCAAAAATGGGAAAATCCGCGCAAGCTGGATATCACGCGGAAACTCGACGGCAACCTCGTATTCGGCGGTGGTGCACACTTCTGCATCGGCACTTATCTGGTGCGCGCGCAGGGTGGATTGATGATCACCGAATTGATGAAACGCTTCCCCAATGCCGAATTGGTCAACGGCGACGGCGATATCGAATATGACTACAGACATCACAACGCGCGGCGGATTAGCCGGCTGCTGGTAAAGACGAATCTGGTGGAGAGTCGAGGGCTCGAATACAGCGCTACCGAGGAAACGTCTCCGAATGAGGAGCAAACGGAAGCAACCGCATGACGAGCGCGGGTTGAGAGGGGGATTTGCCCACCTGCGCCACGGCCGGCGCAGGTGGGTGCACAATCCAGCGCTTTTCGCTCGTCGAAACTTACGGAAGCAGGACGATTTTTCCGGTGACCTTGCGTTCCAGCATGTCGCGCAGTGCCTGCGCTGCCTCGTTGAGTGGATAGGTTTTGGAGACGTAAGGCCGGATGCGGCCTTCCTTCATCCACGCGAACAGTTGCGCGATATTCTCAGCGTTGACCTGCGGTTCGTGCGCGGTGAACGAGCCCCAGAATACGCCAACGGCAGATGCGCCTTTCAGCAGCAGGCGATTGGCGGCGATATCCGGAATTGTTCCGGATGCGAACCCGATTACTAGATAGCGGCCGTTCCAAGCGATGCACGACAGGCAGTCCTGCGCGAGTGCGCCGCCGACGGGATCGTAGATCACGTCCGCCCCTCGGCCTTTGGTCAGTTTCTTGACGGCTTCCTTGAGACTCTCCGTCGAGTAATCGATGGTTTCATCGGCGCCGTTCTCGCGGCACAGCGCGAGCTTTTCCGCGCTCGATGCGGCGGCGATCACGCGTGCGCCCATTATTTTTCCGATCTGTACGGCAGCGAGTCCGACGCCGCCGGCCGCGCCGAGTACCAGCAACGTCTCGCCGGATTTGAGCTGAGCGCGCTGTTTGAGTGCGTGCAGGCTGGTGCCGAAAACCAGTGTGAGTGCGGCCGCCTTGGTGAAATCCACGCTCGGTGGCAACAGCACGGCGGTATGCGCGGACGCGACTACTTGCTCAGCGTAGCCCCCGGTTGGAATGAAGGCCACTACGCCATCGCCTTTTTTGAACTGGGTGACGCGCTCGCCGACCTCAACGACGGTGCCGGCCACTTCCGCACCGGGCACGAACGGCGGGACGACTTTCATCTGATACTTGCCCTGGATGATCAGCGCATCCGGAAAATTCACGCTCGACGCCTTGACGGCGATGCGCACATCCCCCGGGCCGGGTTTTGGGTCGGGGATGTCGTCGAAAACGAGTTTTTCCGGCAATCCCAGTTCGCGACAGACGATGGCTTTCATTGTTATTCCTCCTTGATCATGGCCGTTATTGTGCTCCGAATTGCGGGCGCCGCCGAGCGCGCGCGATGCCGGTGATCACGGTTAGAACAGCCAGCACGCAGACGATCAAAGGTCCCGACGGCAGATCGAAGGGCACCGACAGCCACAAGCCAAGCGCATAGCCCGCCGCCCCGACGCCATAGCCGACCAGCAATCCGCGCCGCTCGCTCAGATCACGCGCCGCAAGCGCCGGCAGAATCAGCGATGCGAATACCAGATAGACGCCGACGAGTTGCACGGATGCAGTCACGTTGAGCGCGAACAGCGGGTAGAACAGCGCCGGTACACGCCGCGCACCGATCCACCAGACGGCGAGGATGGCGGCGTAGAGCAGCGCCACCGGCCACACCTGCGCGTAAGTGACCCACAGAATCTGGCCGGCGAGTAGCTCGGTCAGATGTTCGCCGCCGTGCGGGTTATGTGCGAGCAGCAGGATCGAGGCGCAGGCTGCGACCACGTACAGACAACCGATCAGCGCTTCCTGTACTTCGTGCAGCCGTTTTTCGGTCCACGACAATAGGCCGGCTGCGAGCAGCGCGGCGAGGCCGGCTGCGGCCTGCAGCTCCCAGCCACGGCTTTCATGGCCAGCGGCTTCGAGCGCGATCACGCCAAGCGCAGCGATCTGTGCAATGGTCAGGTCGATGAAGATGATGCCGCGCTTGAGTACTTCGCGGCCCAGCGTGACGTGCGTCGCGCAGACCACCAGGCCCGCCAGCAGCGGCGGGCCCAGCAGTGACCAGTCGAAAGAGAAGTTCATCATTCCGATCCCTTACCATTGGCGGCGGCGACCAGCCGGTCGATGGTGATCTGGTAGAGCTTGAACAAATCATCCGCGCCATCGACGCCACCGATGGTGAATGGCAGCTTCACTGCGGGAATGCCGGCCTTTTGCGAGAAAAACTGTGCCGCATGCGAATCATTGTAGGCCGCGTATACGACCATCTTCGCGGGTGTCTGCCTGAAGTTTGCGAGCAATTCCTCAAGGTGCGCGGCGCTCGGCGGAATACCGGGCTTGGGCTCCAGTGTGCCGACTTCTTTCATGCCGACGAAGTCGTACAGATAGATCCATTCCTTGTGATAGCTGAGCGCGCTCAAGCCCGCGAGCGGTTTGGCCTGGCTCGACCATTTCGCGACCGCGGCCTGCCAGCGCGCGTCGAAGTCCTTGCCGCGTGCGCGGTAGGCGTCGGCATGCGCGGCGTCGATTGCGGCCAGCCGTTCTGTCAGCGCTTTGGCGACGAGCCCGATGTTGCGCGGATCGGTCTGGAAGTGCGGATTGCCATCCGGATGCACGTCGCCGTTGATGCGATCGACACTCTCGGGCAGCTCCTTCATCGTCACGAAGTGGTAGGCCTCGAACAGTCCCGGCTGGCCGGGCTGGATTTTCGGATTCGCCGCATTCTGCGAGAGGATCGGGAACCAGCCGATCTCCAGCTCGGCGCCGGTGCAAACCGCCAGATCCGCATTGCGGAAATGGGCGATTAGGCTCGGCCGCGCCTGCACTTGGTGCGGGTCCTGCAAGCCGCTGGTGGCGGCGTAGACATCGACGTTGTCGCCGCCGAGTTCCTTGGTCAATGCGGCCCATTCGGGTTCGCAGGCGAAAATTTTGAGCGCCGCGGACGCCGGCGTGATGTGCGCGGCAGTGGCCAGCGCGAGAAGAGCGAGAAATTTGCGCATGATTTTTTCCTAGAACGAATGGGCCGGGTGCGAACCCATCGCGAAGATGTATTGCAGGAATACCTGATTGTCGGTGGCGCCGCCGGACCGCGACTGGTCATGGTTGTATTGCAGGCGAATGCGGCTGAATTCGCTGTGCGACCAGTCGACCATCACGCTTTCGCGTTGCGGGTGATGGCTGTTATCGGCGAGCGTGGCGAGATCAGTTCCGGTTGCCGGATTCGACAGCGCGTTCGACGTTTCGATCCAGTCGTAGCGCGCGCCGATGCGCCAGTGCGGCACGAACTGATAGACCCCTTGTACGTAGTAGCCGCTCTCGTGGCCGCTGTAGTCGCTGTTGGTCGCTGCGCCGTTCGGATCGTTGATAAGAGCACCGTTCTCGCGACGATGGAAATACTCGCCCTGGATCACCGCGTTGTGCACAGTCGGATTGCCATGCGGCGACCACTTGAACACGAAGTCAGCGGCACCGAGGCCGCTGTTGCCGGAAAACGCGGTCTGCGTCGGCTCACCGGTTAAGCGGTTATCTTCGTCGATGCGCAGATAGGACAACCCGACGCGATACGACCAACTATCGCCAAGGTCATCGCCGACATGCGCGAACGCCGTCTTGGCCGGAACGCCGGAGCGATGCTCGCCGCCGCCTGGAAACTGCGCGCCGCGCAGCAGCTCGCCGCCGATTTCGAGCAGGAAATCGGTCGGCGCGATCCAGCGCAGCTGCCCGCCGTCGTCGTGATACTGGCTATCCAGCATCGTGCTGTAGATCAGCGGCTGATCGATGAAGTCCCAGGCGTGCGCGTGCACGTGGTTGAGATAGCCGATCTCCGAATAGAAACGACCGATTCGGCCGGCAAACCCGTAGGGCAGGGTTAGCGTATCGATATACGCATTCTCGACCGACACCTGCGTGTTGCCATTGGCGTCATTGTCGAGGGCGATCGCCGCCCAGCCGTGAAAGTAGTCGTCGATATTCGATTCGACGGCGAGTTCGGTCTCGTTGAGCGACAGGCCCGACGGCACGAAGCTGTCCTGACCCGGCAACAGAAATCCAGGCACGAGCGTCGGCGTCGAGTTGCTGAAGTCGGCGTAGTTGCCCTGCAGAATCAGGCTGATTTTGGGGTTGAACGCGGTGCCGTTGTCGGCGGCGGTGCAGATGATGGGAATAGTCGCCAAGCCAGCCCCACAAAGGCCGGCACTTGCCGCTAAGCGAGCGGCGCGAAAAGAGAAGCGCATGAGAACCTCGTCAGTTGAGAATAACGCTATGTCGCGGCGAATTACCGCGATCAGAATTCACACAGAATTCATTGGACGAGGATGGAAGGGGGGCCGGTACTCGGAGGTGGCAGCCCGATTGGAGTTACCGCGACGGTTTCGGGCAGAGCCACGGTCGGGGATGCTGCGGGTTCGATTTCCGGTCGCGGCAGCGCGATGTGCGGCAGCGGGGCCGCGCCATGACCGATGACGCAGATCGCGCAGGCAGCTGGTTTGGCGTCGGGATTCAGCTCATGCTGGATCGCATGCGCAAACGCGTAGCTCTGCCCGGCCAAAAAGGCCAGTGCGAAACAGGCATGAATCCACGCTCGACGCAGCATGGTGGGCTTGTAGCATGAGCGCGCTTGCGCGGCAATGCTGCTTTTCATGCGTATGGATCCCGGTCGAACGACTAGCAGACGACGAAAGTTCTCAGGAACCAAAAGGTTTCGCGACCCCGAAATAAAAAGCACGGCGCGGACCATATTGCGCCGCGCCGACGCCAACGCCGGTCCCGTCGTGAATTTGATTCGCACGGTCGAGCACGTTGAGTACCACGGCGCGGAGATCAATTTCGCCGAAGCTGGCCAAGTGCACGGGTCGTGCCGCGGACAGATCGACCTGCATATTCGGCGGTTCTTTGCCACCGTTGGGAATCGTGCCGTCACCGTCGTTGCGCAGGCCGTCTCCGAAGGTCGCATCGGCACCGAAACGCGTGCCTTGCCAGAGATAGGAAACGCCGCCCGAAGCGGTGATGTGTTGATCGTGGTCGAGGTAGATGTAGTGCTGGGAGATGAAGGCCAGTTCGTCGGGGTCGAAATTGAACTCGCCGGACACAACATTGGTGCCCTGAGCGATCGTATGCGAGAGATTCAGATACGCCGACAGGTTGTCGCTGTGATAGGCGCTACTCAGCTCTATACCGTAGATGTGGCCGATGCCGTAATTGAATGGTGTGTAGATGAGTGCCTGACCAAACTGACCCTCATCGAGCAGGTTGCGGGCGTACTTGTAGTAGCCGTCGAGACCGATGTTGAAGGCCGGCGTAAATCGCTGGGTAACGCCTACATCGAAGTAGTGATCACGCTCTGGCTTCACTGGCGAATCGGCGCCGTCCTGTGCGTTGGTCGTACCGTTGAATTTGTTGAGTGAAGCGGTGGTCACCAGCTCGTTCGGTGGCGGCGTGAAATAACGCGCATAAGCGGCATGCACGATCGTTTGCTTGGATGGATACCAGATCATGCCGATGCGCGGGCTCAGCTGCTGATCGTCGATGTAGGCGTTGAGACGGTCGTAACGCAGGCCGTAGTTAAGCGTGAATGTGCTGCTGATATCCCATTGATCCTGCAGGTATAGGCCAAGGACCGTGTTGCCGTTCTTGGGGTTGTTGTCGACGATCGCTTCGGGACCGCCGTAGCAGATACTGCCATCGGCACTGAGCATTCCTTGCTGACATGAGATCGGATTGCCCGCCGGGGTGGTTACCGTGAATACCGTCGAGGTGTTGTCCGCGCGATCGTCTTCGGTACTGGCCGATAGTCCACTACGCAGCGTGTGGCTTTCATCGAGCGGGACCTTGACGTCACTCTGCAGTCCCAGAGTCGAGCTCTTGCGCTTGATAAGGGAGGCATCGCCGTTGAAAACGAGCTCCCCGATCTGATCGGGTTCGTAGTTGACTGCGCTGACGCGATCGAAGGCCGCGACTTGATAGTCGATATCGCCACGGGTGATACCTTGCAACGCAACGAGCGCGTAGTTCGTGCGTTCAAACTGGCGCGAATTGAGCTTAGACGAATCGAAGCTACTCAAACCCGTTGCCGCGAGAAAATCCATATCGGGAGACTGCCCAGGATTATTTGGAATCTCGAAGCGGTTGGCAGCCATGCCAAACATTCCGGACAGCTTCAGGTTATCGCTGATCTGATAGGCCAGATAACCGAAGCCTTTGCCCTGCGTAGTGCCATCGTGGATCGGGCTGGTAGCATTAGTCGGCGGCTCCAGGCCCAGATTGCTCTTTAGATAGGAGCCGGAGAAGAAGCCACTGAAGTGACCGCTGGTGCCACCGTATTCGAAACTCGGATTTATCGTGTCGTGACTGCCGCCGTAGACATCGATCGTGCCGCCCTTGAAATCCTGCTTCGTCGTAATGTCCACAACACCGGCCGTGCGATAGCCGTATTGCGCCGGCAACGCACCGGTCAGCAGATCAATTTTCTGAGCGAAGCGGGTGTCCAGTGTTTGTCCGAACGTGCCGACGCCTTCCGGCAGGATCACACCATTGATGCGGTACTGCAGATCGGCATGGTCTCCGCGGATGTGAAGCTGTCCATCCGAATCATTGACCACGCCGGGGGCCTCCAGTAGCACTTGATTCAGCGGCGTGTGATCGCCTTGCGGCAGCGCTTCGATGTCATGCTGGTTGAACACGTATTGGCTGCTGCCGGTGGATGGCGACAGCGCGTTGCGTGCACGCTCGAAGCGCGCAGTCACGGTGATGACGGTAAGCAGATTCGCACCCGCAAGTTCGATTTTTCGCGTCTCTCCGGCGGCGACATCGACTTCCATACTGCCGAGATCGGCGCCGTCCTTCTCCGCCGTCAACGAGTAATGCCCCGGTGGCAAGGTGTCGATCAGGAAAGTGCCATCACCATCGGTTGTGGCTTGCATCATATTGTTCCCGGATAGTCCGGATAACCGCACAGCAGCGCCAGGCACTGGCTTGCTTTGCGCGTCCTTGACTACGCCGGTTAGCCGGGCAGAGCCGTTCATTTGGGTAGTGGTGGAATCGATCGGCGTCAGCGCAAGTGCTGAAGTGGATGTACCGGCAATCGCGCTGCCATACAGCAGCGCAGCAAAAAAATGGCGCGGACGAACGCGCGCCATGAAAGCGAATAAAGACATGATTTTCTCTCTCTGCAAACGAAGTGAGCGCGCGGGGCCAAAGCGACGCGCGGAAACAGCTCAGGGTTTGGTCAGACGAGGAAAGTGGGAGGGCCGCGACTGTGGGGACGGAGAACCGGCCGAATGACAATTTCCGGCACGTATGGCGCGGGCGGTTCCTCCCCGCGCGGAATGAAAACGGCCGATGGCGGAACGGCGGCCGGTGTGCCGCCTGCGGCATGAGCGATCGCGCAGGTCTGGCAATAGGAGTGCTCGTTCGACGAGAGCTCATGCTGCGTCGCATGGACGACCGCGAACCATTGGCCGACGACAAAACCAAGGATCGCGGCGAAATGGAGGAAGCGGCGCGTCATCGCTCAGCCCGCAGCTTCCGCTTCGTGTTGATGGTGCGGATGTTTTAGTGCGTGTAACAACCGGAAATTGCGCAGATGTACGAGCGCGAGAATGACGCCACCGGTAACACTGAACAGGCGATCACCGCTGTCGGAGACAATACCGGCGTTGCGGCCCAGTGCGGCGAACGCGATCAGTCCGAGTCCGATCAATCCGCAACCGACAAGCAGTCCGTGATGATGGCGCCGGTAACCGAAACCGAGCGCCATCAGGCTCGTCGGTACCACCGCGACCAGCAGCCACAAGTGCACGTGCTCATCCGCGAAATATTCGCTCGCGAACAACGGTACCAGCGCCGCCAGTGCAGGTAGCACGATGCAGTGCACGAGGCACAGTCCGGACAGCAGCATTGCCAAAACATCCAGCGAACGCGGCACTTCGGAAGGAGAGGAATCGCTTTCGGTCGTAAGCATCAGGAGCAGCCGCGCTTGCGAACGGACTGGTGGGAGCACTGGTTACTATACCAAACAGACGCGAGAAAGTTCCCGTCGGACCCATCCGGATCCGATTTCACAGGTTCCAGCTCATGGATTCCAAGTGCGCTCGTCATCGGTGATGGCCGCGTCATTGTTTCTGTCCCAGCTTTTCAGTCCCGTGGAATCGAACTGCAAAAAGCCATCTTTCATGTTCATCGTGCTCGTGACCGGTGTAGCGCGGATCAGAAAGTAGGTAGAAGTCGGCGGCGACGGGAAGTCGATCGTGTAAATAGGACTTTCCGGTTTTGCCGGAGATTGCGGGAAGCCGAGATCTGCGGGAGTGGGGGCGTTCTTTGTCCCGTCCGCCGTTGCGGTCGTGTTGTAGGTATCGAATTGCGCATAGTTCTGTTCGAGTTTCTGCGCGAGTTGCAGCAGTTGTGTCTCTGCTTCGATGCGCCGCGAGCGGATAACGTAGCCCTTGTAGCTGCGGACCGCCAAGATTGCGAGGATCGCAACCACGGTCAAAACGATGACGAGTTCGATCAGCGTGAAGCCGGATGTTCGTCTGCCACGTCGTCGCATCATGGCGGTGCGATTTCGTGCCAGGAAATGCGGCCCAGCGTCGCGCCGGAGCGTTCCGCGTGGCTGCCGATGAGCGCATCGCCGGGACCGCCATCGGTGTCCTTTGCACCGGTGCTGATTAACAGATGCTCGGAAGGTGTGCTGCCATCGGACATGCGTGGCGAAATTTCGATCTGCGGAGACGACAGGATGCCGGCGGTCGAACGAGCGCCGCTCGGTGCCGAAACTTTTCCGCTCGCGGTGATTTTGTCCTGGCTATCGACAGCGTTGTCGTGGTTGATATCGAGCGTTGCCTGGTCGGCTGCGGCGCCGTTGCTCGCGGCCAGTTCCATCAGCCAGCCGGCCGCATCTCTGGTGCAGGTGCCGGACGCGGGAATCAAAGTCGTGAAGATGATTTTTCCTCCGTACAGCAGTGGATTCGTGATTTGCCGTTCGCCCGAATCGGTCAGATCGATATACCAGCCGTACTGGTTCTGCAGTCCGGTGTTGTAGTTATTGCTCGACGTAAACCGGTAGCAATCAGATCCCGGCGAACACGCGCCGCCATTTCGGACCGATTCCTGCGCGATGGTTTGCTTCAGCAGATTGCTGCGTGTGATGGATGGCAGTGCGCTCCAGCCTTGGTCGAAGATACCGTAGAACGTGTTGACGCCGGAAACTGCGTTGTCACCCGCGTCGAGGTAGCGGCCGGTGCCGAAGTAAACAATCACGTCGTGCGGTAATGTCTGCGGCGCGGTCAGCAGGTTGTAGCCGATGTTTGGACGTTCGGTGATCGGCTGGCGCTTGCCGGTGCTGTCGGTTGCAACGAACAGCGGCTTACCGCCGTATGCAACTTTCCATTGCGCCACATTGTCGGGCCCGACATCGAATTTCCAAAGATCGCCGGCCAGATCGCCGGCGTAGATCGCGTCGATGTAGCCGTCGCCATCCGTATCGACGGCCGCGGGCGTTGCCAAGCCGTTTGGGGCCGCGAAGCCGGCGGGAGTATCGACGGGAATCTCGATGTAGTCGCCAGTCCACGAACTGGCCTTATTGTGATCGATGAATAGGATGAACAGCACCGCGCGGCCCGACGCGCCGGTGTTGTCATAGCCGTTGCCGATCACGACCGCCCAGCGATTGTTTGCCATTCTTACGATCGCCGGCTGGCTGAAGGTATAGCCGAGATCTGCGTTGTCGCGGCTGGTGAATTCCCATAGCAGCAGCGAGTCGGCGTTGTCTTCTTTGAAACGAGCTGGATCAGTTACGTCCAATGCGTAGATGCCGCGACCGCCGGCACCAAGCCCGCCGGCGAGTACCGTGTGCCAGCAACTCGCCCGATTCCCACCCCAGCAGGCATCGGCTGCCGACACGCCGCCGTCGACCATAAAGGTGTGGCGGTAGGCCGGCGACGTCAGCAGCGAGAGTTGCGGAGTGGCTGCCGATGTCGCGGTCGCTGGCGTGCCAAATACTGTGCTTGGAACGTACGCCAGCAATTCCTTGCCGCCCCTGTCGAGGATGTGTGCGTTGGCATCGAAGCCATGCAGCATGCCGTCGTTGGCACCGACGTAAACCATCGGCGTTCGCGATGTGTAATTGGCGCGAAAGCCAGCATAGTCGTTGAAGTCATAGTTGGTTGCCGGAGCGCCGACATAGAACGGATTGGAGTCGATGATGTCGCCGAGAATGGTGCTGGTGGCGGGACTACCGTTGGCGTCGACTTTGTTCGGATCGATGCGACGGCGAAAACGCGGCGTCGCCGTGGTGTTCTCATGTTCGGTTGAGCCACGCAGGTATTCCACGCGAAGGGCACCATTGTTGTCCGCCTTTGATGGAACATCCGTATTCGCGTTCAGCAGCGTTTGCTGCTCTGTATTCAGATTGTCCCAGCGAAACGGAATCCCTCTTCGTGACGACGCGTCATAGGTAATGACATTGCGTCCACTGTCGAAATTCTGGCTATTGAGGATTTGACCGGCATCCCAATTCGGGGTGTCGCAAGGTGCGCCGATGGACGTTGAAGTGCAGGGACTCGCGGTGGCTGTCGCCAGCGAATAAGCCAGCAACTGGCCGCTCCAATCGGAGCTGTCAAAGCGGCCTTGGAATACCTGCGCATCAGTGCTCAGAGTGCCGCTGCTCGATGACACCGCGGTGGCGGAACTTCTCGTGGACACAGTATCGGATAACGCACAGGCGCCGAGCGACAACGGAACGTTCGGGAAGTCGATCGTTTCCGCGGTCGCGCCGCTCGCAATGACGAGAGCGGCACCGGCGACACCGATTCGCCACGTGCGTGTTGTCCGCGGCGTGGGACGCAGTGTCGATTGGGTCACGTGGAATTTCGTCATGATCAATACACCTTCACGTAAACGCTCTGCGCCATTGAGGTCATTCGCGGCTCCGTACCGGTGCCTTGTCCCGTGACCCGGTAATACCAGCGATGCGGTGTCTGGTCCTGTCCGACAACGATGCTGCCGTCGAGCTCGGGCCCGAGCTCTTCGACGACATAGCGTGGCGTCTGGCCAATACGCGCCAGATCGCAGTTGTGCGTGCGGTGCGTGGGCGCCGAGGTCTGATCGTAATTGCTGCAATAGTCGAGACCGTTGTCGAGCCAGTCGAACCCGAACCAGTCGTTGATCGGCGAAGTGGGAGTGCCCGACCAGACCAGAATTTCGCCGCCACAGGCGACGGATGGATTACTGCAACCTACCGCCGCGAGCGGCTGACTGGTTTGCTGTTCCAGCCATAGTTCGCCTTCCGCAACGGCGGAATCCGCCGCCTGAAACGCACGGTGGTAGTCATTATTCGCGACGACCGCTTTCTGTTCCGACGTGTTCAGAGAGAACGCAGTGACTCCAATCAAAGTAAGAACCATTAGGATGATCAGCACCGAAGCGAGTGCGATGCCGCGCGATCGGTGGGCGGACGTATGCAAGGTTTTGTTCACGGGTACTTCCAATTTCGAAAGAAATTACGAAAGATGATTGCGAATGGCCACGGTCTCAGTCAGCTTCTGCTGGAGATATCCACCCGCAACGTGATTGACGCCGTCGCCCGCATTCGTATTGGCGGCGGCTCCGATTGCGACGGTTTCCTGCGAAGTGGCGACAATCGTGATTTGTACGCTGGACACCTGCGTCCACGCTGATGCGGGAACGCCGGCCGACGACACGTATTGGTTGGTCTGCCGGTTGCCGTTGGCGTCGAGTCCGAAGCGAACCCCGAGGAAGCTGATGCCCTGGATCAACGGCTGTACCTGATCGTCGTTTGCCTCGACCGCCAGCGTCGCGCTGTCGTAGTGCCGTGTGGCGCAATACAGGCTGTAGACACTGTCCTTCGCGAGCTTGGCGACGAAGAAGACGTTCACCGCGATCTCATTCGCATATACCGGCGTGCCGACGCAGTCGCGGATTTGCACCGTATTCGACGCACCTTTGTCGCCGAGGCCAGCGAAGGATACCGACAGATAGCTGGCCTGCGAGTCTGGTTGATCGGCGGGATAGCTTGCACCGCCGAGTTTGGCAAACGGAAATTCGGCGCTGAGATTCGATCCTTTGCTGTCTCCATATACGCCACCGAAAACCGCGAGCGTGTTGCTGCCAGCGCCGCCATCGCGAAAATACTGGCCGGATGCAGGCTGATTGCGTGGATCAGGTAGGAAGCCCGCCTGGCGGACGGCCGTGTTCATCAGCTGTAATGAAGCACGCAGATTTTCCTGAACTTGTGTCATCCCACTACTTTCAACGAACGATTTTTTGCTCGCAACGTAGTTGGCGCCCGCAGCGGCGATCACGAGCAGACCGAGCGTCAGCGATACCATGAGTTCGATCAGCGAAAAGCCGCGTTGCTCTTGCAGGATCATGTCTGCAGCCCGATGACGACACAGGTCAGCGCGTTCGTGCTATTGGTGGTGCCTTTGCCAGCGTTGTTCTTGCCGCAACTGAAATCCTTTTGTGCGGCAGCTGCAGTGCGATTGGGATTCCAGAAAACGGTGATCGTGCGTACCGCGCCGCTCGCAGGACAGGCATCGCCGCTTTCGGCGGCCTCACAAGTGATGCGCGCATTTCCCGACGGCAGCGAATGGGCGACCTGTCGGTACCACTGATTCAGATCAAAGCTGGCGATGTCTGACGGTGAGCAGGAGCTGCTGCAATCAGGCAACGAAGCCGGATCGGGCGGTGTATCCGTCTCCGGATTGAAGTCGTAACCTCCGGTATTCACCGCGGCCGCATTCGCGCGCATCATGTCGGCGAGCGAGTAGGCGAGCGCCGCCGCCTGCGATGCGAGGAGTGTGTTTTTGCTTTCCCGCAGACTCGCGAGTTGCAATCCGGCAGTGCCGAGCAAACCGATCGAAAGAATTACGAGTGCCACCAGAACTTCGATCAGAGTGAAACCCGCATCCAGCTTCGCCTTAGGCGGTAACTCAGTCCGGATCAAAACCAACGCCGGCGCAGAACGATTCAGCCGCGCATTCATGCCATGTCTCCCGTATCAAATTCCCCTGAATCCGTTTCGTCGCAAATCGACTGTCGCGAAATACTTCGCGTGCAAGCCGGCAGGACGGCCGGAATTTTCGCATTCCCGCCTTGGGGCGGATGCGTTCTTATTAATAAATACGAGGAAGGACTGAACCGGCTGTCAGAGCGACATTAGATAAAACGCACTAACTGTGAACAGGGAACACGGCGTGCACACGAAAGGATCGCAAAGATCTCTTCGCCGGTGTGCTTACTGGATTTGGGGGTTCAGCGGAAAATACGAACGGCTTTCAATAAACCTTGGTGCAACTGGTCGACATCCTCTCTGTTGTTATAAACAGCCAGCGAGGCGCGTACTGTGGCGGGGATGGAGAAGCGCTCCATCAGCGGCATCGTGCAGTGGTGGCCGGTGCGAACCGCGACGCCGCACTGGTCGAGAATCGTTCCGATGTCCTGTGGATGCGCGCAGCCCATGACGAAGGAGAGGATTCCGCTTTTGTCCTTGGCAGTGCCGATCAGCCTGAGCCCCGGAATTTCGCGAAGTCGCTCGGTGGCTTCGATCAGCAAGGCGTGCTCGTGGGCCGCGATCGCATCGAAACCGATCGACTCGATATAGTCCAACGCGGCGCCGAAGCCGATGGCACCGGAGATGTCCGGTGTGCCCGCCTCAAATTTGTACGGCAAGTCGTTCCAAGTGCTGCCGGCGAATGAGACGGTGCGAATCATGTCGCCGCCACCCTGCCAGGGTTCTGCGGCTTCGAGCAGTTCACGGCGACCATACAGGATGCCGAAACCCGTCGGACCGTAGGCCTTGTGCGAGGAACACGCATAGAAATCCGCATCCAGCGCTTTGACGTCGACGCGCAGATGGGCGATTGCCTGCGCCCCATCGATCAGCACCGGAATTCCGCGGGCGTGCGCTTCGCGGATCAGTTCCTGCACTGGGTTGATCGTGCCCAGGGTATTCGATACCTGTGTGACCGCGACGAAGCGAGTGCGTGCGTTTAGTAATTCACGCCAGGCGTCAAAGTCCAGTTCGCCGCTATCGGTGACCGGCGCCGCGACGACATGTGCGCCGGTCTGCGCCGCAACGAGCTGCCACGGCACGATATTGGAGTGATGTTCCATGCCCGTGACGAGGATTTCATCACCGGGTTTGAGGCGCGGGCGCAGGAACGCATAGGCAACGAGGTTGATGCTTTCGGTGGTTCCGCGCGTGAATACGATTTCTTCGCGCGCCGCATTGAAGAAGCGAGCGACCCGATCGCGTGCGCCTTCGTAGGCAGTCGTCGCACGCTCGGCGAGGTCGTGCACTGCACGATGCACGTTGGCGTTCTGATGGCGATAGTAGTGGTCGAGCGCGCGCAGCACCGATTCCGGTTTCTGCGTAGTGGCGCCATTGTCAAGATAGGCGAGGCGACCGCCGCGCACCGGTTCGCGAAGGATCGGGAAGTCGGCGCGAATACGCTCGACATCGAATGCCGCAACGACAGCAGCTGGTCGTGGCTGCGGCGCGTTCATGCGGCGATATCCAGTGAGTCGCCGGCCGGCAGGTTCAATTGCTGTCGCAGGCGTGCGCGCAGCGCTGCGGGTTCCACTTTGTCCAGTACTTCCGATGCGAATGCACGCAGCAGCAGCGCCCGCGCAGTTGCCGCGTCAATGCCACGACTGCGCAAGTAAGCGAGCGCGGTTTCGTCGAGTTGCCCGACGGTCGCGCCGTGCGCGCACTTGACGTCGTCGGCGTAGATTTCGAGTTCCGGCTTGGCGTCGATTTCGGCGCGGCGCGATAGCAGTAGATTCGCCACGTGCTGTTCGGAATCGGTTTTTTGTGCGCCAGGTCGCACGATGATTTTGCCGTTGAACACGGCGCGCGTGCGTTCGTCGACGATGCCCTTGAACAATTCGCGCGAACGGCCGTGCGGTGCCGCGTGAACGATACGCGTGTGGTTGTCGATGTGCGCCCCGGGAACCGGCATGAAGAGTCCATCGACGATGACTTCGGCGCCCGGTTCGGCCAGTTCGACATTGAGATCATGGCGCGCGAGCCCGCTGCCGCCATCGACACAGACCGCTTCAAAATGACTGTCGCGCGCGAGTCGCGCATCGATGCGCGTCAGCAGCGTACTGCCGGCCCTCTCATTCTGCACGCGGTACAGTTGCAGCCGCGCACCTGCGGCGAGTCGGATATCGAGCGTATGTGTCGCCAGATGCGCGCCATCACCAAGGCCGATGAAATCAAAAACGATGGTTGCTTCGGCGGCCTCGCCGAGCTCAATGCGATGCCGCTGATGATTCATCGCCGGCGAGTTTTGCGGATGCCCGGCGATGACAATATGCAAGGTGCGCGCGATGGTTGCATTGCGGCCCAGCTTGAGATTCAGCCCCGGCAGCGCGAACGCGGCGTTCAATGCCGCCACAGCATCGCCGGTCACGTCGTCACCAGCGATCCAGTCGCTGAGCTCGTCGGCAGTGCTCTGTGTCTTGTCGAGGTGGCCGTTGATGTAGACGAGTCGATCAGTGCGCGGCAGGAAAGCGCCGCTCAACGAATCTGTTGCGTCCGATGCATTGATGAAGCTGCCCGTAGCCAGCGTGCTCAGATCGGTGTAGCGCCAGTCCTCGACCTTGCGGTGCGGAAAGCCGAGTTTGAGAAATTCATTCAATCGTTCGCGCCGCGCCGCGCGCTGCGGCGCCGGTACGACGGCGGTGAAACGTTCGAACGCTTCCGCGTAGCTGGCCAGGGCCGGATTCACGCTGCCTCCAGCCACGCATAACCCTTTTCTTCAAGTTCGATCGCGAGTTCGGGTCCGCCGGATCTGACGATGCGGCCACCAGCGAGCACATGGACGAAGTCGGGCTTCACGTAATCGAGCAGGCGCTGATAGTGCGTGACTAGTACCGTCGCGCGGTCTGGCGAACGCATGGCGTTGACGCCGTCGGCGACGATCTTGAGCGCATCGATGTCGAGGCCCGAATCGGTTTCGTCGAGAATGGTCAGACGCGGTTCGAGCACCAACATCTGCAGGATCTCGTTGCGTTTCTTCTCGCCGCCGGAGAAACCTTCATTGACGCCGCGCGAGAGCATCTTTGGATCGATCTTCATGATCTTCGCGCGCTCGCGCACCCAGGCCAGGAAATCGGTGGCTTCGATTTCGCCGATGCCGCGATATTTGCGGCGTGCGTTGACCGCCGCTTTCAGCAGCGTGAGATTGCTGACCCCGGGAATTTCGACCGGATACTGGAAGCCAAGGAATAGGCCTTCACAGGCGCGCACTTCCGGTGTCAGCGTGAGCAGATCCTTGCCGTCGAAGGTCACCGAGCCGGCACTGGCTTCGTAACCCTCGCGGCCGGCGAGTACATAGCCGAGCGTGGACTTGCCGGCACCGTTCGGTCCCATGATCGCGTGCACTTCGCCCGCCTTGACGGTCAGATCCAGGCCTTTGAGGATTTCCTTGCCGTGAACAGTGGCGTGAAGATTCTTGATTTCGAGCATCTGATTTCAACTGCTTCGACTGTGATTAGGTTCAGCCCACCGCGCCCTCAAGGGACACGCTGAGCAGCTTCTGTGCTTCGACCGCGAATTCCATCGGCAGCTCCTTGAACACGTCCTTGCAGAAGCCATTGACGATCATCGACACCGCTTCCTCCTCGGAAATCCCGCGCGCGCGGCAGTAGTAGAGCTGGTCTTCGGCGATCTTCGAAGTGGTCGCTTCGTGTTCGAGCTGTGCGCTTGGATTGCGGACTTCGGTATATGGGAATGTGTGCGCGCCACAGCGGTCACCGATCAGCAGAGAGTCGCAGACGGTGTGGTTGCGTGCGCCCTCGGCGGTTTCCAGCACGCGCACAAGACCGCGGTACGACTGCTGGCCGCGCCCCGCGGCGATGCCCTTGGAGACAATCGTCGAACGCGTGTTTTTGCCGACATGAATCATCTTGGTACCGGTATCGGCCTGTTGCATGTGGTTGGTCAGTGCCACCGAATAGAACTCACCGACCGAATCGTCGCCGCGCAGAATGCAGCTCGGGTATTTCCAGGTGATCGCCGAGCCAGTTTCGACCTGCGTCCATGAAATCTTGCTGCGCGGACCACGGCAGTCGCCACGCTTGGTGACGAAGTTATAGATGCCGCCACGGCCTTCTTCGTCGCCCGGATACCAGTTTTGCACCGTCGAGTATTTGATCTGCGCGTCGTCAAGGGCGATCAGTTCGACGACCGCTGCGTGCAACTGATTTTCGTCGCGCTGCGGCGCCGTGCAGCCTTCGAGGTAACTGACGTGCGAGCCTTCTTCGGCGATGATCAGCGTGCGTTCGAACTGGCCGGTGTTGCGCTCGTTGATGCGAAAGTAAGTCGACAGTTCCATCGGGCAACGCACGCCTTTTGGAATAAAAACGAAGGAGCCGTCGGTGAACACGGCGGTGTTCAGCGCCGCGTAGAAATTATCGCCGAATGGAACCACGCTGCCGAGATATTTGCGTACCAGTTCAGGATGCTCATGCACCGCTTCGGAGATCGGGCAGAAAATCACGCCGGCTTCGCGCAGCTTCGCCTTGAATGTGGTCGCAACGGAAACACTGTCGAATACGACATCGACGGCGACGCCGGCGAGCATTTCCTGTTCCCTGAGCGGGATGCCGAGCTTTTTATAGGTTTCCAGCAATTTCGGATCGACCTCATCGAGCGATTTCGGACGATTCGCCATCGATTTGGGCGCGGAGTAATACGAAATCGCCTGATAGTCGATCTTCGGATAGTGCAGGTGCGCCCATTCTGGCTCTTCCATCTTAAGCCAGCGGCGATAGGCCTTGAGGCGGAATTCCAACAGCCATTCCGGCTCTTCCTTGCGCGCCGAAATCGCGCGAATCACGTCTTCGTTGAGGCCAGGCGGCACTGTTTCGGATTCGATTGCCGTCACGAAGCCTGCGGCATATTCACGTCGTCGTATCAAATCGTGGATGGATTCGGGGTTTGCTGCCATGGCATCAGTCCTCTAGCGCGCCCGCTGCGCGGTTTCGCGCGCGGTCGGATGAAAGGTAAGGGGTTGCACGTTCACCTGCGTGCGCCGAGCTTGGCTGCGCGAGGTCATCTGCGCCAGCGTGACCGCCTCCAGCGCTTCGCGAATGGCGGTGTTGATCAGCTGCCAGTTGGCGCTGGTTGCGCAATCCGATTCCATCGAACATTGGCCCGCGTGCTCGGAGCAGCGGGTGAGAGCGATCGGCCCTTCGAGTGCGCGCACGATGTCGGCAACCGTAATGTGCTCCTGGAGGCGCGCCAGCCGATAGCCGCCGTGAGCCCCGCGCAGGGCTTCGACAAGGCCATTCTTTGCTAAGCGTTTCAATATCTTGCTGACAGTTGGGGCGGATACGTGGGTGGTCGCGGAAAGCTCCTGTGCGCTGTGCACGCGCACAGGCTCAGCGGCGAGCGCGGTCATGACGACCGTACCGTAATCCGTGAGTTTGCCGAGCCGGAACATGGATATAAGACCAAAGAAGTACTAATTAAGTTTAAGCCGAACGGCCGCTATCTTCAAATCAGATAGAACCAATTGTCGGCAGGCTCCATGAAACGCTCGTTCCGCCCCCCTTATCAGTTCACCGCTTTTGCCATTGCCGCGCTGCTGTGCGCGGTCACGCTGGTGGTCACGCACTGGTGGTCTCCCGCGCAGTGGATCGCGATGGTTGCCGGTGTGCTGGCGTTTGTTGGTCTGCTTGATGTGACGCAGGAACGGCATTCGATCCGCCGCAATTATCCGGTGATCGGGCATATCCGTTTTTTCCTCGAATTCATCCGGCCGGAAATCCGCCAGTATCTTCTGGAATCGGATTCGGATCGGGTGCCGTTCTCGCGCGCGCAGCGCTCGCTCGTATACCAGCGCGCCAAGAATGTGGAAGACAAGAAAGCGTTCGGTACTGAGCACGATTTATATGTGTCGGGTTATGAATGGATCAATCACTCGATGCGGCCGGTGCACATCGAAGACCACGATTTCCGCATCCGCATCGGGGGACGCGACTGCCATCAGCCATATGAATCATCGCTGCTGAATATTTCGGCAATGAGTTTCGGCGCGTTGTCGGCCAATGCGATCCGCGCGCTCAACAAGGGCGCGAAACTCGGTGGCTTCGCGCACGATACGGGCGAGGGCTCGGTCAGCCGCTACCATCGCGAGCACGGCGGCGATCTGATCTGGGAAATCGGCAGTGGTTACTTCGGTTGCCGCACACAGGACGGCCGTTTCGATCCGAGCCGCTTCGCCGAACAAGCGAAAGACCCACAGGTCAAGATGATCGAGATCAAGCTTTCGCAAGGCGCCAAGCCCGGACATGGCGGTGTGTTGCCGGGACGCAAGGTCACGGCGGAAATCGCGGAAGCGCGCGGTGTCGCGCTCGGTGTGGACTGCGTATCGCCGGCGGCGCACTCGGCGTTTTCGACGCCTCTGGAGATGATCCAGTTCATCGTCAAACTGCGCGAACTGTCCGGTGGAAAACCAGTGGGTTTCAAGTTCGCGCTTGGCCATCCATGGGAATTTTTCGGTATCTGCAAGGCCATGCTGGAGACCGACGTCACCCCGGATTTTATTGTCGTCGATGGCGGCGAGGGGGGCACCGGCGCGGCGCCGGTGGAGTTCGCCGACCATATCGGCACGCCGCTGCAGGAAGCACTGCTGCTGGTGCGTAACACTTTGGTCGGGCTCAATCTGCGCGACCGCATCAAGCTTGGCGCCAGCGGCAAGATCGTATCGGCGTTCGACATGGCGCGCACCCTGGCGCTTGGTGCGGATTGGTGCAACTCGGCCCGCGGGTTCATGTTCTCGCTCGGCTGCGTGCAGTCGCAATCCTGTCATACCGATCACTGCCCGACGGGCGTTGCAACGCAGAGCCGTGTGCGCCAGCGCGCGCTGGTGGTTGCGGACAAGGCGACGCGAGTACGCAATTTCCACGACAATACGCTACATGCGCTTGCCGATCTGGTCGGTGCGGCCGGACTATCGCATCCGCGTGAGCTTATGCCGCATCATATCGTCTGCCGGATTTCCGGAAACGAGATCCGGTTGCTGTCGAACTTTCATAAATTTATGGCGCCCGGCGAGCTGTTCAAGAATCCGCACGCGCATGCTATTTACGAGACGTACTGGTCCATGGCTTCCAGCCGCAGTTTTGTTCCTCTGACATGAACGCACCATTGATCTTCAAGTGGGATGTGACGAATCCGTACATCGAGAAAATCGTTGTTTCAACCGAAGATGTCGATCGCTACGGGCATACCAACAACGTGGTCTATCTGCGCTGGCTGGAACAGAGCGCATGGGCGCACTCCAAATTTCTTGGGCTCGATTTCGCGGACTACGAGCGCTTGGGCTCAGGATGCGTTGCGCATCGCCACGAGGTTGACTATCTGGCGCCGACTTTCGCAGGCGAGGAGTTGCAGGTCGGTACTTGGATTGCGGAGAACGACGGTCGCGTGACGATGTGGCGCAACTATCAGATCATTCGCACGTCGGATGCGAAAACGGTCGCGCGCGGCCGCACGCGCTGGGCTTGCATCGACATGAAGAGTGGCCGGCCGCGCATGCAGCCGCCGGAATTCATAACAGCGTATCGGGTGATCGAAACACGCTGAGACGGCGCGAACTGCCGGCGCATGAAGTCATGCCCGGCGTACGCGTCGTTAATTTTAAGAGGGAGCCTGCCCTGCCCGGTAGGTTGGTACGATGACCGGGTAGCGTGAGTGACCTCAACGCTTCGTCAGGGGATGGTTCTTGAAGAAGGCAAACATTCCCGTGCCATCGTCGTTTCCGGAACCATCCACATGAATCATCCACTGGCTCGGCCAGCGCTGGTGATCGGTCAAGCCGGCGACCGTACCCCCGTTTGTTTCATAAGTATCGGGATAAGGTCCGTCCGCGTTCACGTTCGATCCGCAGGTGAGGTCATAAGAACCTGATTGCGCCCGGGGCTGGTTGAAGCCTTTGGAAGTCACCTGCCACTGAATGTTGACGTCCTCGAGGTTTTGATTGCCACTCCATGCGAGCTGTTGCATGAAGCTGGTCACGTTGGGAGCTGTTCCGCCGACATCGCAGTAATTGTGGATGTGATACGCCGGAGTGCCCGGAGAAAGCAGTTTCACGCGCGGCGGGTGGAAGGCGAGAAAGCTTGAATCGGAGGCCGGAACCTGACTAATAGGCTTGGTGTCCAGCGATGGAAACCGGTCGACCGGAATCTGCTCGCATGGATCGTTGTGCACGGCATAAGGATTGGACGCAGAGTACAGACCCAGCGCGGCGATGTTGTTGCGATTGAGGCCGTACATCCAGCCGAATGAGCCGCCGATTGACCAGCCGACAATATAAATGCGCTGCCGATCGATTTTCGGAACCGTTACGGTTTCCCCATTGCGGGTGACGACCATCGTCTTTTTCAACTCTTCGTCGATGAAGTGGTCGAGGGCCACCACGTCCAGATTCGCAAGTGGATCGAAGGTGGTGTAGGGCAAGCGACGCGCGTCCCGATTCCAGATATCCCAGCCGGTATTTACGAGATCGTGCAGCCCTGACGCTTGCGCATAGGCGGTGGGATCCACTTTCGGAAGTCCAGTCGACGGATTGGTGACAATCAGGTCGTTTCCGTAGGTATTGTCATACCGGTAATAGTGATAGGTGGTTCGTCCTTGTGGCGCCAGCAGGATAAAGCCCGGCTGTCCCGGTTTGATGAGGTCGGGTGTGTTGATGTATTGGAGCAGCGTGGGCGTTCCCCAAGGCGGCTGTTCGCCATCGAGAATGTCGGGTGATGCCAATGAGGGATGCAGAAAGACGATCAACGGCAGTGATTCGGTGACTTGCTGTGACCCCGCCGGAGGAACCGGCGCCCATTCACAGCCATCGCGCAGATAATGCGAGGCGCGACCAGACTTCGGAATTCTGTTGAAATGGTCATGTTGCGTAAATGCCAGTCCCAGCGATGGGTCACTCAGCAAAGTGCCGGTCGCTAGAATGTTGCCGTTGGCATCCTTGATCGGCAGGCAATTGGTACTTGGATCGAGCGCGGGTACTACAGGGGCAGGCGCGTTGGAATACTGCCCGTAAGTTGCCGCAGGATAATCACCGAAGCGTGTACAACCGGGCAAAAGGGGCCTCGGCGTCACGTCACCTGATTGCGCGACCGCCGCCGTCGCAGCGACAAGAAAGCTTGCCGCAATAGCAACGCTACTAATCTCCCCCGCGTGCCGCAATCTTCTTCGCATATATTTTATTTTCGGCTGGAGCGAATTTTTTTCGCTTCCGTCCAAGCTTCAGAGAACTAGACTGCTAATAATGGGTGTTAGTTCCCTGGCCTTGAAGCACCAGCCATCTCCCCTGCTACGAATCATAATCAATTTTCTTGGGCCGATACCACAGTCCTAGACCTTAGTCCTAGTCCTCGAGCCCATTTTCAGGGAAGGAAGTGGCTATTCAATTTTACGATCGTTCGATTAAATTTTTAATAAATTCAATGTATTGAACGGTTTCGTGATGGGTTTTTCCACCAAATTCCGCTGTCGCACCGATGCATACGGCAATCCACCGCACTTCCAAATAGCGGCCAAGTTGCGGACATTGAATGTGCCGAACGGGCGGTTGAGCTGTCGTGCAGGCGGCTCGTTGCAAGCCACGCCTATACAAGATGGCCAGACTCATATCGGGTGCGTTGCATGGCAGGGAGCATCGCTTCCCGCCGGCCTTTGCGGTTTAAGCGCGTGACATAATCTCTGTGAGCGTGACGAGCCGCGGCAGTAGCGTTCGGCGCCGTCTAGCTGTCTTCGTAGATCAATCCCGTTAAGGCCATTTAACGGCCATTTAATCGAGTGAAAACTTGAGCGTCGTCACAGCCTGTCCATTGATTCCCATAATTAAGCAGCGTGAAGTTCCCGCCGTGGACCTTGCCACCGTGCCGCATCCCGTTTTGCGTCGAATTTATGCGGCTCGGCGAATCGCTACTGTCGCGGAATTGGAAACTGAACTCGCGAAGTTGCTGCCGCTGGCACGATTCCGTGGCATGGACACAGCCTGCGCCACACTTGCCGATGCGATCGCGGGCAACCGTCGCATCGTCATTGCCGGCGATTACGATGCCGATGGCGCAACCGCCACCGCTGTCGCGGTGTTGGGGTTGCGCGCGCTTGGGGCTCGCCATGTCGATTACGTTGTACCGAATCGCTTCACGATGGGCTACGGTCTATCGTCGGCGCTGGTCGAACTGGCGCGGGAGAAAGCTGCAGAATTGATTGTCACGGTCGACAATGGCATTGCCAGCCTATCCGGCGTTCGCGCCGCGATCGATTCGGGTATGCAGGTCATCATTACCGATCACCATCTGGCCGGTCCGCAGCTACCGGATGCCACCGCGATCGTGAATCCGAACCAGCCTGGCTGCGAATTTCCGAGCAAGCATCTGGCGGGCGTTGGGGTGATGTTTTACGTGCTGCTGGCACTGCGTTCGCTGCTGCGCACGCGTGGCCAATTCGCCGGTCGGCGCGAGCCGAACCTGGCCGAATTGCTTGACCTGGTCGCACTCGGCACCGTGGCCGATCTGGTTCGGCTGGACCATAACAACCGAATTCTCGTGGCGCAGGGGCTGGAGCGGATTCGCGCAGGACGCTGCCGGCCTGGTCTACGCGCGCTTCTCGAAGCCGCTGGCCGGCCATTTGACCGGGTGCGCACGGCGGAACTCGGGTTCGTGCTGGGCCCGCGGCTCAACGCCGCTGGCCGTCTTGATGACATGCGTACCGGTATCGAGTGCCTGCTCGCAGACAGTATCGAATCGGCGCGGCCGCTCGCACGCATGCTCGACACCTTGAACCGCGAGCGACGCGGTATCGAAGCGGAGATGCGCGAGGGTGCGCTGGAACAAGTCGTCGACAACGATGCCGTGGGCGTCAGTCTGTTCGATCCGGACTGGCACGAAGGCGTGGTGGGATTGGTTGCGTCGCGCGTCAAGGACCGGCTGCATCGTCCGGTCATCGCGTTTGCGCGTGCTGCCGAACGGGGAATGCTGAAAGGTTCCGGTCGCTCGATTGCGTCATTGCATTTGCGCGATGCCTTGGCTGCCGTCGATGCCGCGTCGCCGGGCCTGATCGTTCGCTTCGGCGGTCACGCGATGGCGGCTGGACTCAGCATCGCTGAACTGAATCTTCCCATGTTCGCGGCGAACTTCGACGCGTTCTGTCGCAAGACTCTCGATTCGGCGGCACTAGATCAGATTATCGATACCGATGGTGAGCTTGATGCCAATGAACTCAATATCGCTACAGCGCTTGCGATCGAGACCGGCGGGCCATGGGGCCAGGGTTTCCCGGAACCGCTGTTCGATGGCGAGTTCGACGTGCGCGAGGCAAGGCTGATCGGCGCGGATGGTCGTCATGTGCGCTACCGGCTGGCGGCGGGCGAAAATTCCATCGACGGGGTGGATTTCGGTGGCGCCGAGCGCGCCCTCGCCGCTGGTGAACGTGCTCGCGTACTCTACAAGCTGGCAGTCAACCGTTACGCTGGGCGCAACCTGGAAAGCGAAACTGCTGAACTGCGCATTGAGCACCTCTGGAGACTTTGAACCCCTGAAGACGGCACCGCAGATCGGGTTGACGAACGAGATTATTTAGCAACTCTTTGGTCGGATTGGGCGCCGCTTTCCTGCCATGCGTTGGCGCCGAGGAAAATGATGCGCAGCTGCTGCACGTAGGCGTCGGTTCTTTTCTTATTCAATTGCTCATTGTTCTTCGGCCAGTCGAGAATTTCGCTGGCCGCAGACAGCATGACGTTGATGACCAGATCGCAGACATTGCGCAGCGTGCGCAGCGACAGATGGGGAGTGAGCTTGAGCGTATGGATATCCTGCGCCATTTCCTCAACGAAGCGATCGATCTCATTGCGGATCGCCTCGCGCATGAGCGGTGAACCCCCGTGCCTTTCGCCGGATGCGACCAGAAAATACTTTGGCTGTTCTTCGACGTAGTTCCTGAAAACCAGAAACGAGTCGCTGATGATCTGCGTCGATGACAAGCTGTTCTGGCGAATCCTCCGCAACTGGATGCGCAACGACTGTCCGCAATCCTCGACGATCGCGAGTCCGAGCTCGTCGGTGCTCTTGAAATGCCGATAGAACGCCGTCGGCACGATTCCGACCTGCTTGGTGATCTCGCGAATGCTGAGGCTATTGAAATTTTTGCCCGTGCCCATGAAATCGAGCGCTGCGTTCATGATCGCGCGTCGCGTGCGCTGGCCGCGCTCGGTAACCGCGGGGGAGTGCTGGTTTCGGCCTTCTTCGTCTACGGGTTTGAACGGGTGCATCTGCGCAGGAGATCGGAGGAGTGTCGTTTTTATCTGAACACCTATCTTCGGATCTGGCAAGGTGGCCAAACTGAAACAGCCTTTTCCGGCCTTTTTCGATATTTCTTAAAAACGCGTAATGTGGTGCGGTGATATATATGCATCAACAGTCTCGCGGCGCAGTCCATGCCAAAACCGGCGCGCCACTGTCCGTTTCGATGCGTTGCGCGTTCATGCCGAAAATCGGTGCCAGCGTCGCAGGGGTGAGCACCGCGGACGCGGGTCCTGAAGCTGCGATCACGCCGTTGCAGATAACGCTCGCGGTGTCCGCGTAAGCGAGTGCGAGGTTCGGATCGTGCAGCGTCACCAGCGCGCCGCCACCAGCTGCGGCGAAGCGGCGCAGCAGCCGCAGCGCAAGATGCTGATGTCCGAGATCAAGATAGGCCGCCGGCTCGTCCAGCAGCAGATAACGCGGCGCACTCTGCCCGACACCGGACTCGAACTGCTCCCATACCTGCGCCAGCGCGCGCGCCAAGCGCACGCGCGTGCGTTCGCCGCCGGACAGCGCAAGATAGCTGCGCGCGGCAAGCGCGGCGGATCCGGTGGCGGCCAGCGCCGCCGCCACAACGCGCTGTTCCTCGTCCGACCCGGCGGTTGCGAACGGCAGCCGGCCTAGTGCTACTACTTCCGCAGCCGTGAATGCAAAGCGCAGGGTATCGCTCTGGGTCATGACCGCGCGACGGCGGGCGAGGGCGTGAGCGGACTCGTGCGCGAGCGGCCGGCCATCGAACGTGATATTTCCTTTGCTGGGGCACGAGTCGCCGGCGAGCAAGCGCAGCAGCGTGGTTTTGCCAGCGCCATTGGGCCCGAGTAGGGCGTGCACGGTGCCGGGCTCCACTGAGAGCGATACCCCGTTAAGCAACTCGCGGCGCGGGAGGTCATAACCGACGCCGTTCGCGACCAGGCTCACGGTTCGTCCTCGACGTGGCGCCGGGCGGCCAACAGGCCCAAGAAGAAGGGGCCGCCGATCAGCGCGGTCAGCACACCGACAGGCAGTTCCGACGGCAGCGCCAACAGCCGCGCCGCGAGGTCGGCCAGTGTCAGCAGAGCGGCACCGATCAGGGCGGCGGCGGGAAGCAGGACGCGGTGCGGCGTGCCGAAGATGCGACGCGCAATGTGTGGCGCGATCAGGCCGACGAAGGCGATCGGGCCAGCCACCGCGGCAGTTGCTGCGGCAGCGAGCACTGCAATTAGCAAGGCACGGCGTTTGAGTGCTTCGACGTCAACGCCAAGGTGCATTGCTTCAGCATCACCGAGCAGTAGCGCATCGAAATTCCGCGCATCGCGCAGCGGCACGGCGATCGCCAGTAACAGCAAGGGGGTGACGATGGCGATGTCGGTCCAGCCCGAACGGCCCAGATCGCCGTATGCCCAGGCGAGGTAGTTATGCAAAACCTGCGCTGGTGCGCGCAGGCTCAGCCAGCCGATGCCGGCACCGGCCACGGCGTTGATCGCGATGCCGGCGAGCAACAGGTGTCCCGTAGCTGTATGACCGCCGATGCGTGCGAGTCGCACCACGATCACGGCGGCGACGGCGCCTCCCGCGAAAGCCGCGGCCGGCAGCAGCCAGGGCGTCAGAAACGACCAACGCACCGTAATGGCGGCGAATGCGAACACGGCCGCTGCCCCGAGCGAGCTGCCGGCCGAAACGCCGGCGAGTCCGGGCTCTGCTAGCGGATTGCGGAACAGGGCCTGCATGGTTGCCCCGGCCTGTGCGAGCGCGGCGCCGGCCAGCAGGGCGAGCAACGCACGCGGCAGGCGCAGGTCGAAGATGATAGTGGCGTCGGCATCGGTGGTAGCGCTGCCAATGCCACGCAGGAGACTCGTGGCGACTGCGTTTAATGGCACCGTGGCTGCTCCGAAACAGAGCTCCCCGATCAATGCGGCGATCAGCAGAGTCGTCAGCGCAATGGCGGCGGCACGGCGGCGGGTCATGCGCCTATTATCGCTGTTTGTATGCTGCCACCGAATTGCGCGGCGCTGCGCGCTATAATGGACGTTACGCTCCGCGCGCGAAGTGGCGGATCGCGCGATAGTGGCGGAATTGGTAGACGCACTGGATTTAGGTTCCAGCGCCGCAAGGCGTGAGAGTTCGAGTCTCTCCTTTCGCACCAAACCTCAGCGCTCGTAGCGTTGAGTCCTGCGTCCTTCAATGGACGCGCAAACGAGGGGCAGATGGCGCCCCGCCCAATAAATGACCGATCGAGAGTTGCATTCCAAGATGGACGTCCAAGTCGAAACCCCGGGCGGGCTTGCCCGCCGTCTGCATATCACTATTACCGCCGAGCGCGTCGAGCGCGCGTACGAGAACCGTATCAAGCAGCTGGCGACGCGTGTTCGCGTGCCAGGCTTCCGTCCCGGCAAGGCACCAATCAAGGTCATCAAGCAGCAATACGGTGACAGCGCGCGCGCCGAAGCCATCAATGAGCTGGTGCGCGAGAGTTGGCCGGAAGCGTTGACGCAGGCCAAGGTCAATCCCGCCGGCATGCCGCACTTTGAAGTTCTGGCGGAGCGGCCAGGTGAGTCGCTGTCATATACCGCGACGTTTGAGGTTTATCCGGAGGTAAAGCTCGATCACCTTGCTGCGCTGACGGTACAGAAGCCAGTCGTCGAAGTGTCCGAGGCTGACGTCGACCGTCTGGTCGGCAATCTGCGCAAAGCGCGGCGCACCTGGATCGATGCGACGCGGCCGGCGCAGATCGGTGATCAGGTGGTCGTCAATTTTGTCGGCCGGCTCGATGGCGAGGAATTCGCAGGCGGCAAAGGCGAGAACGTCGAGATCGAACTCGGTACCAACCAGTTCCTGCCGGACCTTGAAAACGCGATCGTCAGCCATGCCAAGGGCGACACCATTACGACCGATGTTCGCTTTCCCGAGGATTACCGTGCCGAACAGTTACGCGGCAAGACCACGCAGTTCGAGGTCAAAGTCAATGAAGTTCGGGAACCGCAATTGCCGGCGATCGACGCCGAATTCCTGAAGGCGCACAACGTCGAAGAGGGCGCCGGCGAGGCAGGCCTGCGTGCCAAATGCCGCACTGCCCTCGAAGGCGAACGCGACAAGGGTGTGCGCAACCGCATCAAGCAGCAGGTCCTGGACGAGCTGCTGAAGCACCATCCGATCGAAGTGCCGGAGGTGCTGGTCGCGCAGGAGATCGAGCGCTTGCGCAACGAGGCAGCCGAGCGCATGGGACTCAACCGTCCCGGCAGCACCATGAAGGCGGCGCAGCTGCCCGCGGAGATTTTCGATGCCAATGCGCGTCGCCGTGTTGCCCTCGGTATCCTGGTCAGCGAAGCAATCCGTGCCAGGGACATCAAGCTGGACACCTCACGCGTTGACAAAGCGCTCGATGAGATAGCGGTCGACTATGAGCATCAGGATCAGGTTCGTCAGTACTATCACTCCCGTCCGGAGCTGATGCAGGGGTTGCGCGCGGTGGTCATGGAAGAGCAACTGGTCGAAGCTCTGCTCGGTGGCGCGCAGGTGTCCGATCAAACGATGTTGCTGGAAGAGCTCTTGAAACCGCAGACCGCGGCCTAAGCTTCATCAACCCACGCCTAACTAAATCAAACGGAATTCCGCATGAACCGACTATCTCCGACGGCCTCCGGCCTCATTCCGATGGTGGTCGAACAGACCGCCCGGGGCGAGCGTGCGTTCGATATCTATTCGCGTCTGCTTAAGGAACGTGTGGTATTCCTGGTCGGTCCGATCGATGACTTCATGGCAAACGTGGTCGTCGCTCAACTTCTGTTCCTGGAAGCCGAAAATCCGGACAAGGACATTCATCTGTACATCAACTCGCCCGGCGGCGTGATTACCTCCGGACTATCGATCTACGACACCATGCGCTTCATTAAACCCGACGTCAGCACCATGTGTATCGGCCAGGCGGCAAGCATGGGTGCGTTTTTGCTGGCGGCCGGCGCCAAAGGCAAGCGCTACGCTTTGCCGAACACGCGCGTGATGATTCACCAGCCATCCGGCGGAGCGCAGGGGCAGGCGACCGACATCGAGATTCAGGCCAAGGAAATTCTGTATCTTCGTCAAAGACTTAACGAAGAAATGGCAAAAAACACCGGACAGCCGCTGGAGCGTATTGCGCGCGATGTCGAGCGCGACTACTTCCTTAACGCTGAAATGGCGAAAGATTATGGTCTGATCGATCTAATTCTTGATCGTCGTCCGGTTAGTGTAGGCGCATCAAGCTGATACGCGAATTTTATACGGTTGGGAGTTTTGCAAGCCTGTGACAGCGTGCTATAACAAAAACACCTTTTCCGCATCCATCGGGAGTAACGGATGACTAATGAGGCACGAGGCGGCTCGCATGGCGGTCGCGTTCTTTACTGTTCGTTCTGTGGCAAGAGCGAGCATGAAGTGCGCAAGCTGATCGCCGGCCCCTCGGTATATATCTGTGATGAGTGCGTCGATCTCTGCAACGACATCATCCGCGAGGAAGTCCACGCCAAGCCGCAGATCAAGGGCTTGCCCAAGCCGCAGGAAATCCGCGCGGTGCTCGATGAGTATGTCATCGGGCAGGATCAGGCAAAGAAAGTCCTTTCGGTGGCGGTGTACAACCATTACAAGAGACTTTCGCAGAAAGGCTCTACGGATGGTGTTGAACTGTCGAAATCGAACATTCTGCTGATCGGTCCAACCGGTTCCGGTAAGACGTTGCTTGCGGAAACGCTGGCACGATTGCTCGATGTGCCGTTTGCGATCGCCGATGCGACGACGCTGACTGAGGCCGGTTACGTTGGCGAGGATGTGGAGAACATCATCCAGCGGCTGCTGCAGAAGTGCGACTACGACGTCGAAAAAGCGCAGCGCGGCATCGTCTATATCGATGAAATCGACAAGATTTCGCGCAAGAGCGAAAACCCGTCGATCACGCGCGACGTGTCCGGCGAAGGCGTACAGCAGGCACTGCTGAAGCTGATCGAGGGCACCATCGCCAGCGTGCCGCCGCAGGGCGGCCGCAAGCATCCGCAGCAGGAATTCCTACAGGTCAACACAGCGGGCATTCTGTTCGTCTGCGGTGGCGCGTTCTCCGGTCTGGAGCGGGTGATCCAGAACCGCACCGAGAAGGCGGGCATTGGTTTCAACGCCGACGTGCGTTCGAAGATCGACAGTAAGGCAATGAACCAGCTGCTGATGAACGTCGAGCCCGAAGATCTGATCCGCTACGGCTTGATTCCGGAATTCGTCGGTCGCCTGCCGGTGGTCGCAGTGCTGGAAGAGCTTGACGAGCGGGCGCTGATCTCGATTCTGACCGAGCCGAAGAACGCATTGGTCAAGCAGTACGGCAAGCTGTTCCAGATGGAAGGTTGCCAGATCGAATTCCGCGAGGACGCCCTGCACGCAATCGCAAGCAAGGCCAAGGACCGCAAGACCGGCGCGCGCGGATTGCGCACGATCCTGGAAAACATTCTTCTCGACGTGATGTACGACTTGCCGTCGATGCAGAACGTGTCAAAAGTTGTCGTCGATGAATCGGTAGTTAAAGGCGAATCGAAGCCGTTCATCGTTTACGAAAACGTCGAGGCGCGGCGCGAAGTCAAGAACAGCGCCTGATTTCTGGCGAAATCGGAAATACCTATGGAAACCCCGCCTCCGGCGGGGTTTTTTTTGAGCGATCCATGAGCGTACTCAAACGCGTACCACCAGGAGTCTGGGCGCTCGGGTTCGTGAGCTTGCTCATGGACACTTCGTCCGAAATGATCCACGGGCTTCTACCGCTTTTTCTGATCGGCACTCTGCACGCGAGCCCTCTGATCGTCGGCGTCATCGATGGCGCGGCCGAGGCGATGGTTTACGTTACGAAACTGTTTTCCGGCGCCTGGTCCGACTGGACCGGACGGCGCAAGCCACTGTTGCTCGCGGGTTATGCACTAGCCGCGTTCTCGAAACCCCTGTTTCCGCTCGCGGATAGCGCGATGATGGTGTTCGGTGCGCGTTTGCTCGATCGATTTGGCAAGGGAATGCGCGGCGCTCCGCGCGATGCGCTAATCGCGGATTTCACGCCGCCGCGGGATCGGGGTGCGGCATACGGATTGCGACAGTCGCTCGATACGGTCGGAGCGGTGGTGGGTCCGTTGCTTGCCATCCTGCTGATGAAAGCCAGCGGCGGTGATTTCCGCTGGGTATTTAGCTGGGCGGTGGTGCCGGCGCTGGCGAGCGTGGCGGTGATCGTGTTCGCGGTGCGCGAGCCGGCGCGACTGCACAGCGATGGCCCGCGGCGATTCCCGATCCGTCGCGACGAACTTGTCCGATTGGATCGCGCCTTCTGGTCAATCGTCGCGCTCGGAGCACTGCTTGGGCTTGCGCGATTCTCAGAGAGCTTTCTGCTCCTACGCACGCAGCTTGCCGGTTTGCCGATGTCGTGGGCGCCCGCGACGCTGATCGTTATGAATATTGTCGGCGCTTTGTCATCGTATCCTGCCGGAAAGTTATCTGACCGATGGCCGCGTCAGCGCTTGCTGCTGATCGGAGTGCTGATTCTGGCAGCCGGCCAGTTGTTGTTGGCGCTTCCCGGCATGCCCATGGCTTTCGCGGGAATCGCGCTGTGGGGACTGCATCTTGGCCTGACGCAGGGCGTACTGGCGGCACTGATCGCCGATACGTCGCCGCCAGCGCTGCGCGGCACGGCATTCGGTGTATTCAATCTGGCTTCCGGCATTGCAACACTATGCGGCGGCGTGCTCGCCGGTGCCTTGTGGGTCACGATGGGCGCAATTGCGACATTCGTGGCTGGCGCTTCATTGTCTTTGCTGCTCGCCGCCGCGCTCGGGTTGCATCCACTTCGCGCGTCCACCGTCGGCTCTTGAATTTCGGCGACGCCCCCAAAACTTGCATAGGTGACATAATCCGAAGACGCCCGAACGCGATACCGCGAAGAGGTCAATACCGTGTCTACTAACGATCAAACTGCTCCTGTTCTGCCACTGCGCGACGTCGTCGTCTACCCATACATGGCGATTCCGCTGTTTGTAGGACGCGAAAAATCGGTCAAGGCGCTGACCGCCGCGATGCAGGATGACAAGCGCATCCTGTTGGTCGCGCAGCGCATGGCCGATACCGATGAACCGGGCGTCGACGATCTCTATGCGATGGGAACGCTGGCAACGATTCTGCAATTGCTGAAGTTGCCGGACGGCACCGTCAAGGTGCTGGTCGAAGGTTCACAGCGCGCCAAAATCACCGGCCTGCACGGTGAAGGAGAATTTCTGACCGCTGATTTCGAGCCGGTACCGACCGATGACGGCCAGTCCGATTCGGAAACCGATGCGATCATGCGCGCGGCGGTTTCGACCTTCGAGCAGTACATCAAGCTCAATAAGAAGGTGCCGGCCGAACTGCTGCCGTCGCTGACCAGCATTGATGCGCCAGGCCGTCTGGCCGACGCGATCGCGGCGCACCTGAATCTGAAGCTCGACGACAAACAGAAAGTGCTCGAGATTGCTGATCCGAAGGCGCGCCTCGAAAACGTGCTGACGCAACTTGAGACCGAGATCGACATTCTCCAGGTCGAGAAGAAGATTCGCGGCCGCGTGAAAGCGCAGATGGAGAAGAATCAGCGCGAGTACTACCTGAACGAACAGATGAAGGCGATCCAGAAAGAACTGGGTGAGCTGGAAGATACGCCGAATGAACAGGAAGAGCTGACACGCAAGATTGAAAAATCAGGCATGCCCAAGGCCCCCAAGACGAAGGCGCTGGCGGAGCTGAACAAGCTGAAAATGATGCCGCCGATGTCGGCGGAAGCTACGGTCGTGCGCAACTATCTCGACTGGCTTACCCAAGTGCCGTGGAAGGCGCGCACCAAGGCCCGCATCGATCTTGCGGCGGCCGAGAAGCAGCTCGACGCTGACCACTACGGTCTAGAGAAGGTGAAGGAGCGCATCCTCGAATATCTCGCCGTGCAGAGCCGCGTGAAAAAACTCAAGGGTCCGATTTTGTGCCTCGTTGGCCCGCCGGGCGTTGGCAAGACCTCGCTTGGCCGCTCGATTGCGGAAGCGACGAATCGCAAGTTCACGCGCATGAGCCTCGGCGGCGTTCGCGACGAAGCTGAAATTCGCGGTCATCGCCGCACCTATATTGGTTCGATGCCCGGCAAGATTATCCAAAGCATGGCGAAGGTTGGCGTCAAGAATCCGCTGTTCCTGCTCGATGAGATCGACAAGATGAGCATGGACTTCCGCGGCGATCCGTCGTCGGCGCTACTGGAAGTACTGGACCCCGAGCAGAACAACACGTTCAGCGATCACTACATGGAAGTCGATTACGACCTCTCGGATGTCATGTTCATCGCCACCAGCAATACGCTGAATATCCCGGCGCCGCTGCTGGACCGCATGGAAGTGATCCGCATTCCGGGTTACACGGAAGAAGAGAAGCTCAACATCGCCAAGCGTTATCTGTTGCCGAAGCAGATCAAGAACAACGGTCTCAAGGAAGGTGAGGTTGAAGTCACTGATGCGGCGTTGCGCGCAATCATCCGCGTGTATACGCGCGAAGCCGGTGTGCGCAGTCTGGAACGCGAGATCAGCAAGATCGCGCGCAAGGTCGTCAAACAGATTTTGCTCAAGCCGAAAGAAAAGACGGTGCGTGTCACCGACAAGAATCTCGACAAGTATCTCGGTGTGGAACGTTATCGTTTCGGCCGCGCCGAAGAGAAGAATCAGGTCGGGCAGGTTACCGGCCTCGCGTGGACGGAAGTCGGCGGTGATCTGTTGTCGATCGAGGCGGCACTGACGCCGGGCAAAGGCAAACTCTCGCAGACCGGCAGTCTCGGTACGGTGATGCAGGAATCGATTCAGGCCGCGCTCACCGTCGTGCGCGCGCGCGCGAAGGCATTCGGTATCGATCCGGATTTCTATCAAAAGAACGATCTCCACGTGCACGTGCCGGAAGGCGCGACACCAAAGGATGGTCCGTCCGCAGGCATTGCGATGTGCACAGCGCTGGTCTCCGCACTGACACAGATTCCGGTGCGCGCCGATGTCGCGATGACGGGCGAGATTACCTTGCGCGGCGAAGTACTGCCGATCGGCGGGCTCAAGGAAAAATTGCTCGCGGCGCTGCGCGGCGGTATCCGCACTGCGATTATTCCGCAAGAAAATGTAAAGGATCTCGTCGATATTCCTGATGTCATCAAGAGCAAGCTTGAAGTGATACCGGTGCGTTGGGTCTAGGACGTGCTGAAGCTCGCGCTCGAGCGTATGCCGGAGCCGAAGCCGGCGGTCGAGGGCGGGGCCTCCGCACCAGCGCCGTCGACTGAAGCTTTACGTCCGCACTGAAGCGTGAAGCGCGTGCGGCGGATGCGTGTTTGTAGCGTATCCGTCGCATGCGTGTTTCCGTGAAAGTTTTCTGCGCATTCGACGTTCGGCGGAAACACTGGAAATTCGTTGACGCTTGCGGAGTACGCTTGGTATAACTCGCGGGCTCGTTTCCGCACTTGGGCTGCAAATCTTCTCGCGCTGTCTCCGCTCTGGGCGGGGTTGGCGGAATGGCGAGTACGACAGGTACAAATTTCATTGACGGCAACAAGCCAGTCCACAATCAAGGAATCCATTCGCAATGAACAAGGCAGAACTGATCAACGCGGTTGCCGATAAGGCCGACATTTCCAAGGCCGACGCCACCCGCGCGCTTGACGCTTTTATCGAAGTGGTTGGGAAGGCACTCAAGAAAAACGAAAAGGTCTCATTGGTGGGTTTTGGCACATTCGTAGTTCGCAAACGCGCCGCACGCAATGGGCGCAATCCGAGAACCGGCGCGATCGTCAAGATCGCGGCCAGCAAAAATCCGGCGTTCAAGGCTGGCAAGGCGTTTAAAGACGCAGTAAAATAGAGAGCTCTGCGGGCGTCTTTGTTTAAGATCCGCCGGGGTGCTTAGCTCAGTTGGTAGAGCATCGCCCTTACAAGGCGGGGGTCGGCGGTTCGAGCCCGTCAGCACCCACCAGTCACATACCGCGTGGAGCGGTAGTTCAGTTGGTTAGAATACCGGCCTGTCACGCCGGGGGTCGCGGGTTCGAGTCCCGTCCGCTCCGCCATTTCAATCACTCTGTCGGGGGTGCTCTCGCGAGTACCCTCGTTTTTTTTATGTAAACTCTGCCGTCGCATTTCACGGCTCAGGTGCAGTGCGGACAGTGGAAGTGCGATTCGCGCCGCTGCGATGCCGTGACGAGGCTGGATAATATTGCGAAAAGCCGCGACACGGCTGGGCGCAGAAAGCGCCGAACGCGCAAACTCATATGCGGGAAGGAAACTGAAATGCTGCAAACAATCCGCGACCGTCTCACGGGTCCCATCATCTGGGTCGTGGTTCTCATGATTGTGGTGCCGTTCGCGTTTTGGGGCATCCAGTCTTTCCGTGGCGGCGGCACCGATCCGACGGTTGCCGAAGTGGCGGGAATCAAGATTACTCAGTCACAGTACCGACGCGAGTACGAACAGCAATATCAACAGTTCGCGCAAATGATGCGCGAGAATTTCCGCCCGGAAATGCTTAATACGCCGCGTTTTCGCAAGGGTGTACTGGATCATATGATCGAGGACACCGCGCTGCGCGAATTTGCGCGCAAAGCGGGCTACCAGACGTCTGATGCACAGTTACTCGACCAGATTCGTGCTGTTCCCGCGTTTCAGAAGGACGGGGCGTTTTCTGCCGACGCATACCATCAGGCGCTGGCAGCTCGCGGTCAAGCCCCAGATGGGTTCGAAGCACAGGTTCGCAACAGCCTGACGTCCGATCAGCTGCGTGATGCGATTTCTGGCAGTGCTTTCGTCGGTGCTGGAAGCGTTAGCGTAGAGCGGCAGGTGGAGCATGAGCAGCGCAGCTTTAAATACGTGCGCATTGAGCCGTCGAAGTATCTCGGGCAGGTCGATGTCAACGATGCACAGATGCACGCTCAGTATGACGCGCACAAGGATCAGTATCTTTCCCCAGAGCGGGTGAAGCTCGCGTACGTGGAGCTTGCGCTGGATAAGCTGCCAAAGCCCGCGACGCCGTCAGCGGATGTGCTGAAGGTGATTTACGAAGCTCAGAAGTCGACTCGTTTCTCGATAACCGAGGAGCGGCAAGCGCAGCACATCCTGATCAAATTCGGTGCTGACAAGGAAGTTTCGCGGAAGAAGGCGGCTGAACTTGCGACGAAACTCAAGCAGGGCGGTGATTTCGCCGGTCTTGCAAAGATCGAGTCGGATGATCCGGGATCGAAATCCGCTGGCGGTGATCTCGGCTGGGTACGTCGCGGGATGATGGTACCGGCATTCGAGTCGGCGTTGTTCGCGATGAAACCCGGTGAAATCAGTGACCCCATCGAGTCACCGTATGGCTGGCATATCATCAAGCTCGACGATGTCCACGCTGCGAAGGTGAAGTCGTTTGACGATGCCGAGGTGCAGAAGCAGCTCGTCGACGAATTTCAGAAGAAAGATACTGCGCAGCGTTTCCAGGATGCGGCTGACAAGCTTGAACAAGTGGCGTTCGAGAATCCTTCGTCGCTTGATCCCGTCGCCAAAGCGCTTGATCTTCCGGTGCAAACCACAGACTGGCTGACGCGCACAAGTGCAGACGGCATTGCGAAAACTCCAGCGGTTCGCGACGCGGCGTTTTCCGGTGGTGTGCTCAGTGACGGCGAGAACAGTAAGCCGTTGCAAACAGGCCCGAATACGCTTGTCGTAGTCCGTAAGCTCGCGCAAGAAGCTCCGCGGCAACTGAGCTTCGATGAAGTCAGCGCGCAGATTCGCGATCAGATCAAGAATGAAGGCGCTAAGGCAAAAGTCGCGGCGCTCGCCGATGCGTTCCAGGCGGCATTGAAACAGGGCCAGTCGCTAGACGCTTTCGGCAAGTTGCAGGGGCTTGCTGTCATGACAGTCAACGATGCCGAGCGGACTCAGCAGGGGGGTGATGCAGCGTTGTTGACCGAAGTGTTCAGGCTACCACGCCCAGCAATCGGCGCTGTCAGCGTCGGCCGTGCTTCTTTGCCGCAGGATGCAATTGCGGTGGTAGCGCTGCAGTCAGTGAAGACGCCGGCCGTGGCCGCAGCCGAAGATCCCGATAGCAAGCGTATCGCAAGCAATCTTCGCGACGGTGAGGGTGGGGCGGAGTTCGAGGCTTATCGTACGGTGCTGCAAGACAAGCTAGGCGTCAGGATACTGGCTGATCCATCACAGTCTCAGGGCGAAACGGCTCCGGAGTGAGCACGCGCTGCAGAGCGTCTGCGGACGGGCGCGCGCATAAAAATATTGCTTATGCGCGGTCCTGAAAATTTTTCGCGCAGAAGACTCGGAATTTTCATCGGAATAGAACAACAGGAAAAGCATTCGACAGACGTATTTGTGAAAGGCATCACGGATGTTGCTGTTATTTCCTAATTGGCGGATATCGCGAAAAATTTTCCGGAAAATTTTTTGCCCGTTTGGATTCAGTCCATTTTTTGTGCCAATAATCGTAAAGCATTCGAAAGCAGATGCTTGGAAGCATTTCTTCAACTAATGTCGCCGTAACCATCCGGGATAATCGAGGTGGAAGAAGGATTGAAGGAAATGATAAGAAGCGTTTCCCTCGAGCGATGGCCACGGAGTTCCGGCAATGATCAGCAGCGAGCATCTGCAAGTCTTTTCGAGAGCGCTTAACGGTTGCCTGGGTTTGCAAAAAGTATTTCCCTCGGATCCGCAGTTGCGAGCAGTTGTTGCCGACCTGCAAGGGTGGATCAGAATCCACTGCAATCAGGAAGAGAGTGCGACCGCAGTGGAACCTCGTTATCCGCGCCGTCCCGATGCTCGCTATATCCGCCCGCTCAGTGAAGAAGTCGCATTCCTGGTCGATGATGCGGTGCGCCAGATCGGGAAGTTGAATCCCTGCTGATTGGCGGAACCTCAAACAACGCATCTGTTATCGCTTTCGGCGCGGACCGGAAAGGAAGCCGATGTTTTGTCCGATATGGTTAAGAGCCAGAAGAGTTGGCAACTGCTTTTGGCAGACCAAGCGTTTGATCCATTCCGACTCCGCCGCTTATTCGGTGAGACGGCTTCTTCCTAATTTGCCGCCAAGCGGCTAAAATGCTGCGCTTCGCGCGTCTGTGCGCTGTCTGTTTTCCGGAATTTAAATCATGGTAAAGATTCGTCTGGCTCGCGCCGGCGCTAAAAAGCGGCCGTTTTATCACGTCGTCGCGACTGAGAGCCGTTCCTCGCGCGATGGCCGCTTTATTGAGCGCCTTGGATACTACAACCCGAATGCGCGCGGTGCCGACAAGCCTCTGGTACTGGATCATCCGCGTGTGGACTATTGGAAGCAGCAAGGCGCGCAAGTTTCCGATCGCGTCGCCCATCTGCTGAAGATCGCCCCGGCGGCGGAAGCGAAGACGGTCTGACGGCTGCGGTGGTGCCGGCGGAACGCCGCGTCACGCTGGGACGTATTGCCGGTGTTTTCGGTATCCGCGGCTGGTTACGGATTCAGTCGTATAGCCGGCCGCCGGATAACCTGATCGGCTATCGGTCCTGGTGGATTGCAGGTGGCGACCCTTACCAAGCGTCCGTGATCGAGGTCCGGCAGCAGGGAATCGGGTTCGTGGCGCAGCTTGGCGACGCCGGTGGTATTCCGATCTGTGATCGAGATGTGGCGGCGCGCTTGGTTGGTGCGGAGATTCAGGTCGAGCGCTCATTGCTGCCGGCGGCGCCGCGAGGCAGCTATTACTGGGCTGATCTGATCGGTCTGGAAGTGAAATCGGTATCTGGCGCGCGGCTCGGTACCGTGGAGAATTTGGTCGACAATGGCGCACAGGATGTGCTTGTTGTCGGGGATGGTGGTGTGAAGCGGCTGATCCCTTTCGTCCGCGGACCGATCATCCAAAACGTGGATCTGGATGGTGGCGTGATTGTCGCCGACTGGGAACCGGATTATTGAGCTCGCAAGGGCGCGAAGGAGGACGTCGCGATGCGGATTGACGTCCTGACGTTGTTTCCGGAACTGGTGAGCGAGGTAATTGCCCACGGCATGCCGAGGCGCGCTGCGGAAAGCGGTGCCTTACAGCTGACGATGCGGCAGATTCGCGACTACAGTGCGGATCGCAATCGGCGGGTCGATGATCGGCCCTACGGCGGTGGGCCGGGCATGGTGATGCAGGCGGAACCGCTAGTGAACGCGCTGGAGGCTGCGCGTACGGAGCTGCCGGCGGCAAAGGCGATTCTGCTGAGTCCGCAGGGTGAAAAGCTTACGCAGCCGTTGTTGCGGCGGCTGGCGCAAGAAGCCGCGCTGATTTTTGTCTGCGGCCGCTACGAGGGTATCGACGAGCGCGCTGCGGCGCGGGTCGATCTGGAATTGTCGCTTGGTGACTATGTCCTGTCCGGCGGCGAGTTAGCGGCGATGGTGGCGATCGACGGTATCGCACGGCTGTTGCCGGGTGTGTTGGGCGATGAGCAGTCAGCTGAACAGGATTCGTTTTCGGCGGGACTGTTCGATCATCCGCACTATTCGCGGCCGGAAATCTGGCGCGATGAGGCGGTGCCGGATGTGTTGTTGTGCGGCGACCATGCCAAAGTCGCGCGCTGGCGGTTGAAACAGGCTTTGGGGCGCACCTGGCTGCGGCGGCCAGAACTGCTCGAAGGACTGGAATTGAATGAGGAACAGACCCGCCTGTTGCGGGAATTTATCGCGGAAGCGCCCGAAACGAAGGGCAGAGAGAGGCAATCATGAGCACGATCATCCAACAGATTGACGCGGAACAGATGCAGTCGAAGAAGGTCCCGGATTTCCGCGCCGGCGACACCGTTGAAGTCAAGGTGAAGGTCAAGGAAGGCGACCGCGAGCGCTTGCAGGCGTTCGAAGGCGTCGTCATTGCCAAGCGCAATCGTGGCGTCAACTCCGCGTTTACCGTGCGCAAGGTGTCGCACGGTGAGGGCGTCGAGCGCGTGTTCCAGACTTACAGCCCGCAGGTTGCCGAGATCCTCGTCAAGCGTCGCGGCGATGTCGTGCGCTCAAAGCTGTACTTCCTGCGCGATCGCGCCGGCAAGGCAGCGCGCATCAAGGAAAAGCTCAGCTGAATTGGAGTGCCGGTTTCGCGCCGGCATAAGTATCAAGAAAGCGCCGGCTCGAACGGCGCTTTTTCTGTTCTGCAGTCAGAAGTAATGTTCCCATAAGAGATGGAGGGCGCCGGTCTCGCGACGGTGATCGTTGCCATAAGCAAGTTCGGCGCGCAGGCCATTGTTAGCGTCTAGGTGCAACTGCATATCCCACCGCAGAATTCCGAGCGGTCTGCCGCCGCCCGCTACATCTCCAAGCCAGTCCATCTGTAATTGGGTACTGAGCCGCCGGTTCGGCTGTACTGCGACGCCAGTGCGAGCACCCATCTGGAATGCATAGTCCTTCGCAAGATCATGATTCGCATCCAGGGACGCCAGTGTGAAGATATAGGCTTGCATACTCGTTGTTGGTGCCCAGGCCAAGCCCGGTCCGCCATCAAGATACGCACCAAGGGCACCAGCGCCGTCCGCCGTCACGGCGTCCATTCCATATCGGCGCAGGCCCGTTGAAATTTGCCAGGAATATGGTTTCAACGTATCGCTCCGCGGCGCAATCGCCTGCACGCTGAGCAGGTGCACGTCTGCCACCGTAACCCCGTGTTGGCGGGCCAGCAATCCGAGATCGAGAAATTCGATTTCTCCCCCCGGCATATAGCCACCCGTAGGATCGAGACGATCGTGATATGCCGGTCGTATGCGAAATTCGGCTGCGGCCTGGTCGCTGTTGTCGGCGCGCAGGCCAAGCGAAAGCCTTGCACTCCCATGTCCGGCGTCGGGGGAGATATCCGGGCGGGAGACAGGTTGAAAGTTCGACGCAGTCGGAATACCGCTGCGCGCGACGAGTGCGGCACGATCGAGTGGTAGGCCAATGTTTCGCGGCAGATTCTTGTTCTGGAACTGTAGGTAAAGGTATTGGTGCTCGATTTCCAGCATGCGCGCCTTTTCGACATCACTCGCGCCGGTGTATGCGGATGCACGCAGATCTGATTTTGCCTGCGCGTAATCGAGTATCCAGGTCTGCTGCCTAGCGTCGAGTTGCTGGTACATCGACTGCAACTTGCGCGCTTCAGAAGGATGGTAGATCGGCTCTTCCAGAAGGCCAGCCCGGGCCAGTCCGCGAACCGTGTCGATCGGTATCGCATAAGGAATATTTTTTTCGAACGAATCTGTCAGTTTCAGATCCGGGCGCGCCGCTTCAATCAGCGCGAGCAATTGATACGAACAGTTTTCACTGAAGAAATAATAGTCGCTACCTACGCCCCGCAGTTCCCACAGATGTTCGATCATTCGTGTGCGCTGATCCGGTGTCAGACGCAGGGGATATTCCCAAAGATCGCGATGATCGAAGCCTTCATATTGCTTGACCTTGTCGTAGTAAGGCATCACCGAGTAGTAGCCTTGATAAAAGCCGGTGAGGCCTTTCAGCGCGTAGGTCAGTGCATTGTTCGCGGGCGCGTCCGCGGCGTAGTTCACCGCGTAGGACAGTAGCCGCTCTTTGCTGTCGTGGTCAGCGGCATCAACGCGCATCAGCGTGTGTCCGAACATCGATGACGGGCTGTCGAGATCGTTCGATGCGAAAACGACGGCGAGAGGTCCTGGGTTGAGAGCGCTGATCCATTCGTCGTAGCGAGCGCACGGTTGCGGCGGCAGGCGTGCGGGATCAATGTTCAGTTGTTCGCGAAGCCAGTGATAGCGCGCCCGGTAGCGGCACTGTGAAGGCTCACCGGCGATTTCTGCATCGTTGAAAAAAGATGCAAGCGTCGCATCGAGTTCAGCGGTGGGATCGTGTTTCCCGTTTGCTGCGCGAAAGAAATCCGGGTAATCGAACGTGCTTTCCACTCCGCCGAATCGTCCTGGACGGGCGTGCAGCAGCCGCAACCAGACCTGATCACGCGCCAGATTGCGTGCTCGGGCTTCGGCTTGCAGGGTTTTAAGGTATATGTCATCAGTGGCTGCGGGGATGGCGGCCGTCGCATCAGCCATCACGAAAAGGGCATAGGCGACGATGCCCATGCAACGGGCACGAAAAAGGGCGGCAGCAAGAATCGCTGCCGCCCGCATGGACCACGTCAAGTGTTTTATGAGACGTAGTGCGCGTACCGGCTGTCCGCCTTAATCACTGCGGTCATGGCGGCGACGGCTTGGTCCGAGGTGGTTTCGGTGGACGTGAAAATATCGCGGTAATGCGATTGCAGCATCGCGTAGAAACCCGAACGATCCGCATCGCTGACGTTGTATAGCGTTGCCAGCGCTTGCAGTGTTTCGCCGCGGCCGGCGGCCATATCCGCCACAAGCCGGTCGAAGTTGGCGCTGGCGAATACCGGAATCCGGCTCTGTCCCGTTACCACGCCGTCCTGATGGCAGCCGAGAGTTCCGGAACTGATGCCAAACGTCTGGTTGCCAAACAACCCATTTGTCGTCGCGGCAAGAATTTTATAGATCGTCCCTCTTTCTCCTTGCCAGATTTTGGTGCCGGCACCGCACCCGGCGTCCGGATCTGCAAACGCGCTCCCCAGAGGAGCGAGGACCAGTGCAGCAAGAACCACTGTCTTTTTCAGCACACGAGTCTCCTTCAGTCACCACCACAGGAAGCCGGCTGGGAATTCTGCCGGACACGGGACGCTAACAGAAGCGGTGTGCGCGTGAAAAGCCCCGTCGTGTTTTGCCGGTCACGGCACGATACGCACTGCCGCGACGAAACGGTCCGACCATATCTGCGGATCGAGCGGGATAACCGTGACTTGCCGTCCGCTTTCGGGTGCATGAACCATCTGACCTTCGCCCAGGTAAATGGCGACGTGGAGCGCGTCGCCTTTGTCATCGAATCGATAAAACAACAAATCGCCGGGACGCGCATCGTGCAGGCTGATGTGCTTGCCGGCGTCCATGAGATCGCGCGCGGTGCGTGGCACTTTTACGCCTGCCAGCGCGTAGCTGTATTGAACCAGCCCACTGCAATCGAACCCGGATGGATCCGCTCCGCCGTAGTGGTAGGGGCGGCCAATCTGACCGAGTGCGGTTTCAATAACGCTTTCCCTGATGACAGCGTCGTTGGCTGGGGGCGCAATGGTGCAGGCGGAAACGAGGACACTGAGGGTGAGTGCGGCGAAGCACCGATTCATCGGCGCTTCAGACGCTGCCCGGCGGTTGTGTGGCGAGCATCGACGGCCGCTTTGAAAACAGCGAGTACCATTGGGCGAGGCCGTCGTGGTCCTTGTGCCAATCAAGATCGCCGAAGCGAAGGTCGAGATAGCCGAGCGCGACGCCGATACTGATTTCGCAGGAGCCGATTTCGTCGGTGATCCGAAGCTGTGGCGCTTCCAATTCGAGAACGTCCAGGCCGCGACGGATCGCTGCGATCTGCCGGTCGATGAAGCCCTGGTAAATGAATTCCGGCGGGCGCCGCTTTTCCAGATGGCTGGCGACGGCGGCATCGATGAGCCCGTCGCCGAGCTGAAGCCGCCGCAGCAGTTTCCAGCGGCTCGATCCGTGCGGAAGCGTGGCCAGCCCGCGACCGCGCGACAGCAGGTAGCTGAAAATCAGACGGCTGTCGGGCAGCGATTCGCCGTGTTCGGTGACGAGGGTAGGGATTTTCGAGAACGGATTTGCCGCCAGAAACTCCGGATTATCGGCAAATGGATCCACGTCGATTTCTTCGACGAGATTCTCGATGCCCAACTCGAGAATGGTGACGCGGATCTTGCGCGCGTACGGCGAAGTCCTGCTGCAATAAAGCTTCATCTTCATTGACGATCCGATATCCCCGTTGATAGGTCGCTCAGAAGCTGTTCGGCTGCCCACAGTACCAGCAATTTCGGGGCCGCAGATAAAAAAACGCCGTCCCGCTGCCGGCGCGACGGCGTTGCGCGTGCGGATTTTAACTGAAGCGCTAGGGCCTGTTGACACTCACTTTGATCGCCGCGTTGCCGCCCAAAAGGGCGCCAGGGCGGCCCTGCCCGCACCCACGCTTCGCGGCACCGTGGCGGGGCCTTCTGTGGCGCGCCGAGCGAAGTGTGGTGATTCCACATGAGCGAGGCGCAACGCGGCATGGCGCCCTTTTGGGCGCAACCCAGGCCCGCGGCACGGTGTCGTGAGCGCAGCGCCGCGTCTCTCGCTCCTCATATACTTCGAGTACACCGCGCCGTTCGTTCCTCGCGCTGCGCCCATACGGTCTCCGTCGCAGCGATCAAAGTGAGTGTTAACAGGCCCGCCCTAGCCTCGTTCCGCAAGCATGTCCAAGTAGCGCTCGGCATCGAGCGCCGCCTGGCAACCGGTGCCGGCCGACGTGATTGCCTGGCGATACACATGATCCATCACGTCGCCTGCAGCGAATACGCCCGGCACAGTGGTGAGCGTTGCGTTGCCGCTGCTGCCGCTCTGCACTTTCAGATAGCCGCCGTTCATTTCCAGCTGGCCCTCGAAAATCTGTGTGTTCGGCGAATGACCGATGGCGATGAAAACGCCCTTGACAGCGACCTCGCGTGTCGCCCCGGTCTTCACGTTCCTGAGACGGGCGCCGGTGACGCCCGCGTCGTCGCCGAGAACCTCGTCGAGCGTGGAATCCCAGACGATTTCGACTTTGCCTTCCTGCGCCTTCTTAAACAGCTTGTCGTGCAGAATCTTCTCTCCCTTGAACTTATCGCGACGATGGACAATCGTGACCTTCTTCGCGATGTTGGCAAGATAGAGCGCTTCCTCGACGGCTGTATTGCCGCCGCCGATGACCGCCACTTCCTGTCCTTTATAGAAAAAGCCGTCACAGGTCGCACAGGCCGATACACCCTTGCCGCGGAACGCCTGTTCCGTCGGCAGGCCCAAATAGCGCGCGCTCGCCCCGGTGGCGATGATCAGCGCATCGCAGCTGTATTCACCCTGATCGCCCTTGAGCCGGAACGGCCTCTGCTTCAAATCGACGACATGGATGTGATCGAAGATGAATTGCGTATCGAAGCGTTCGGCGTGCCGGCGCATGCGCTCCATGAGATCGGGGCCCATGAGGCCTTCGACATCGCCGGGCCAATTGTCGACTTCGGTGGTTGTCATCAGCTGGCCACCCTGTTCGAGTCCGGTGATCAACACCGGCTTGAGGTTCGCGCGCGCGGCATATACCGCCGCCGTGTAGCCCGCCGGGCCGGAGCCGAGAATGATCAATCTGTGATGGGTAGCGGACATGCTGGTTGCTCCAAAAAAAGGGGGCCGGGGCGACGCGCCCGGCCCCCCGGACGCTGGATTACAGCTGCGATGCGTGCTTGGCCAGATACTTCGCTACACCATCGGCGGTCGGCTTCATGCCTTCGTCACCCTTCTTCCAACCGGCCGGGCAGACTTCGCCATGCTTTTCAGTGAACTGGAGCGCATCGACGAGGCGCAGCATCTCATCGACTTCGCGGCCCAACGGCAGGTTGTTGACTACTTGGTGCTGAACCACGCCGTTCTTGTCGATCAGGAACGATCCGCGATAGGCAACGCCACCGGCGGCTTCGACGTCATAGGCCTTGGCGATTTCGTGTTTGACATCGGCGACCAGCGGGAAGGCGATCGGACCGATGCCGCCCTTGTCTACCGGTGTATTGCGCCAGGCATAGTGGCTGAACTGGCTGTCGATCGACACGCCGATCAGCTGCGCGCCGCGTTCCTCGAACTGTTTCACGCGGTTGTTGTGGGCAATGATTTCGGACGGGCAGACAAAGGTGAAATCAAGCGGATAGAAAAACAGGACAACATACTTCTTGCCGCGGTAATCCGACAGCTTGAAATTTTCGGTGATGGAACCGTCGCCGAGGACGGCGGCGGCGGTGAAATCCGGTGCGGGACGGCCGACAAGTACGCTCATGGTGTTGCTCCTTTCAGTGATATGGAACCGGGGGCACGGACGATCATCACGCGCCTCTGATTGCGGAGAGCATTCTATGAGCGCCTGAACGATCAATCAAAGCAAATATTTCTATCGCTTTCATAAATTGTCTCTATTGCGCACGAATGACGCCCTGAATGCGCGCCGGATCGATTGCCTCGGGTTGCTCGCCGCGCGTCCTCGTCGTAGGCTGCCGAGTCCACACTGTCCGCGTAAATCATGAACGAAAGAAAACCGCTGCTGTTCCGTATCTTCGGCTGGATCTGGCGTGCTGCGGTCGTCATCTACCGGACTACGATCATCCTGGGTGTGGCTGGATTCCTGCTGATGCTGTGGTTTGCCTTTCACGGCGGCGCGCCGGTCGCGGTCAAGGACCATGTGGCGTTGGTGATCGATCCCGATGGCGAACTGGTCGACCAGGAAAATCCCACGGGACGCGAATTGTTGGAGAAATTTCGCCATGGGATGCCATCGCAAACCTCGGTGCGCGATATGGTGGAGGCGATCGACGATGCCGCAAAGGATCCACGCATCGCCGCGGCGGTTTTGAAGCTAGACGATATGAGCGCGGCGGGAATGCCGCAGCTTGAGGAGATTGCGGCAGCGGTTGCGCGCTTTCGCAAGGCCGGCAAGAAAGTCTATGCGTTCGGTACGTCATTCGACCAGACACAGTACCTGCTGGCATCGAGTGCCGGCGAGATTTCGCTAGACCCGATCGGTCAGATCATTCTTACCGGCTTTGGTGTTTATACGAATTACTTTAAGGATGCGCTCGACAAATTGGGTGTGACCGTGAATATCTTTCGGGTCGGCGAATTCAAGTCGGCAGTCGAGCCCTTCGAGCGTAACAATATGTCGCCGGAGGCGCGCGCGGCGAACGAAGCGTGGCTGGGTGATTTGTGGAATCGCTACAACGCGGATGTTGCCGCTGCGCGCAAGTTGCAAGGTGCTCCCGCCGATGCGTATGTCGCCGGCTTCGCGGAGGGTTTGCAAAAGAACCGTGGCGACGCTGCCGCATATGCCAAGAGTGCAGACCTCGTCGACGCGATCGAGACGCTTGCCGAATTCCGCAAGCGGGTCGGCGCTGTGGTTGGAATGGACGAAGATACCGGCAGCTTTCGGCAGATCGCATACGATGACTATCTGCGCGCGGCGCACTATGCGCGCGGCCGCCAGCCATCGTCCAAAATTGCGCTGGTCACGGTAGAAGGGGATATCGTCGACGGCGAAGGCGGTCCCGGCGAGGCGGGCGGCGATTCGGTATCGGACCTTATCGACTCGGCACGCCGCGACGAAGATGTGGCGGCATTGGTTCTGCGCGTCAATTCACCGGGCGGAAGCGTAACCGCCGCCGAGAAGATCCGGCGCGCGGTGGAGGCAGTCCAGGAGGATGGCACGCCGGTGGTGGTGTCGATGTCGAGCCTGGCGGCATCTGGCGGTTATTGGATTTCGATGGGCGCGGATGAGATCTGGGCGCACAACACTACGATTACCGGCTCGATCGGAATTTTTGGTTTGTGGCCAACCTTTGAGAAGCCGCTCGACAAGCTTGGTATTCATACCGACGGTGTTGGCACGACACCGCTTGCTGGCGCCATGCGGATCGATCGGCCGATGAGTCCGGAATTGCAGCAGCTGATGCAAAGCTCGGTCGATTTCGGCTATCGGCAGTTCATCGCAGGTGTAGCGAAAGGGCGCGATCTGGCACCCGACCGTGTCGAGGAGATCGCGCGTGGACGTGTGTGGAGTGGTGAAGCGGCTTTGAAACTCGGGCTTGTCGACCGGATCGGCGGGCTCGACGACGCAGTGGCGTCCGCTGCCGATATGGCCGAACTCAAGCCGGCTGAATATCGCGTCGATGAGATGAGGCCGGATCGCACCTGGATGCAAGAGGTTCTCGAAGGCTTGACCAGCGACTCACACGCGCAAAGCAGGATACTCGCGGAAGTGCGCGCGCTGCACCTGCCAGCGGTGGATGAAGCGCTGTCGCTGTCGACGGAATTGCGACGTTTCAACGATCCGCGCGGGCTTTACGCGCTGTGTCCCTGTAATCCGGTTGCGGCACGTGCTCGGTACTAGTCCACTGAACCGGTGATGTCCCCCGAGAGTGGCACGGTCAGCCGGAGCAAGATGTTATTGGTGCAGTAGATTAGCTCGCATTCTTGAAGCGCATCGATAAATCGATCGCGTGGACATGCTTGGTGATCGCGCCGACCGCGATACGGTCGACGCCGGTTTCCGCAATTGTGCGTACGGTGTCCAGGTTGGCGCCGCCGGAATATTCGATGGCTGTGCGGCCGCCGCGGGCACGATGCGCGCGCGTGGCGGCGACCGCTTCGCGGATATCTTCGAGAGAGAAGTCGTCGATCAGCAATAGATCAACGTCAGCTTCCAGCGCGGCGAGCGCTTCGTCCAGCGTTTCGGCCTCGGTCATCAACGGCACCGGCGCCCGCAGCGCCCGCGCTGCGGCGATAGCCTGACGAATACTGCCGGCGGCGGCGATGTGATTTTCCTTGATCAGGATGCCATCGTAGAGACCGATGCGATGGTTGGCGCCGCCACCGCAAACGACGGCGTATTTCTGCGCGGTGCGCAGGCACGGTAGTGTTTTACGGGTATCGACAATCGCAGTACCGGTGCCGGCGACGGCATCGACATAGCGGCTCACTGCGGTCGCGGTTCCCGATAGCGTTTGCAGAAAATTTAGGGCAGTCCGTTCACCTGTGAGCAACGCGCGTGCGGGTCCTTGCAGGCTGCACAACAACATGTTGGCAGCAACGCGGCTTCCTTCGCTGATGTGCCATTCGATAGTGATGTCTGATGCGAGCTGCGCGAACACCGAATCGAACCACGGCTGCCCGCAGATCACTGCCGCTTCACGAGTGATCACCGTTGCCGACGCGTGCTGCGCAGCGGGAACGAGAGCGGCAGTAATGTCGCCGTCGCCGATGTCTTCCTGCAGCGCACGGGCGACCGTCGTCGTCAGATCCGTTGGCACCGTGGGGCACTTCGGCGTTTCATGACCACTCATTGGTAACACTCGCTTCGGATTTCTGAAGCGATCATTTTAGAGCGTGTTATGCACTTCTTGGGTCGCTGCGATCCAAGAGGTGCATAACACGCTCTACGTCTTATCCGCTCCCGCCAGGAATTCACCGAAGCGTGCGCGGAGTTACTTGACCGGATCGCAAATCCACATAAAGCGGTCGGTGAATTCGTCGTCCGGTAAGCCAGCGGCGAACAGGAAGCCCTGCATGCGCGCCACTTTCACTTTCTGCAGGTACAGTGCCTGCGATACGCTTTCGACGCACTTGGCGCTCACGCTTAGCTTAAGCATACGACCCAGTTCGAGTATGCGCATTACAATATCCTGCCCGTTGGTGTGCTTGTGGATTCCATTGGTCAGGCGGGGCGCAATCTTGAGGCCTGTCAGGGGCAGTTTTGTAACGTGGGCCAACGAAGCGAGGCCATTGCCGAAGTCGTCGAAGACAATGCGCACGCCCAAGCTGGCGAGCTCGAACAGGCGTGCAAGAAGATTCCGGTCGTCACCGGTAAGAACGGCTTCGGAAAATTCAAATTCAATCGCTCCCGGCGACACACCGCTCTCCGCCAACGCTGAAGCCACGGTCGAAACGAATCCATGATCCAGCAGCTGTCCGCGCGAGAGGTTCATGCTGACATGAAAATGGGCATGCCCGATCAGGTGCCATAGACGCGCCAGCCGGCAGGCCTTGACGAGGACGTGCTGCGCGACAGCGGCCGCAAGTCCGGCGCGCTCGATCCTTGGCAGAAATTGTGATGGCGTGTGTGAGATCCCCGCCGAATCTGTCCATCGTAGAAACACTTCGGCTCCGAGCAGCCCGCAGGACGCCGCATCGAATATCGGCTGGAATACAGCGTCGAATTCATCGCGCTCGAAAGCGTCGTTGATCTCTCGTAGATTCTCTGACGCGTGGCCGCGCCGCAGTGTTCCGACAGTGCGCATCGCAGCGTGTTCGGACCTGGGGACCGAAATCATCGGGTTCATGCCGATTCCGGAGGCAACAGGAGCTTCTGAAACGGCGCTCTCCGCGCGATGGGCACGAGTATTTCGCGATTCAAAGAGATTTGAACGTGTTTCGCCGTGAAGGCGGAACGCAAGACCCGGATAGCCGTCGATATCAACTTTCGCCGCGGTGACGGTGAGGCGGCCGCTTCTACTGCCTGATTCACCGTCCGATTCAACGACCTCGTCGACGACAATCGGTACCGGCGGCCATTGCCAGCCCAGCGCGCGCCGGGTGATCTGCGAAAGCCGGAACGCACCGAGTGCGCGCGCGGCGGCATTCGCGTAAAGAACATCGGTGCCACTCTTATCCATCACCAGCAAGGCGTCGTCGTCGGGATCCATACGGCCCCCTTGCTCACTGAACGCCGCGCGCACCATTCTTTCGATGCCGTCATGAAGAATGCGCATATGCTCCGTGCAGACAACGACGGCCTGCCGCAGGCTGCGCTCCAAATCCTCGCGTCCGCCGTCGACGAAACGGACGGTTCCCACCGCGAGTGCCGGTATGCCAATTCCTCCGATCGGCGCGGAGGATCTCGCACCGCCGACACCGCATTCGGTGGCGTATCCGGCGGTGTTAGTCGTGAGATCACGGTTCACCAGCACGAGGTCGTAGCGCCGCCCGCAGGAACGGGACGGCACAGTGCCGGGAAGTCGGGATGGTCCGATGCACAGGTCAATATTTTGCGTGGCCGCCGCTGCCACCTCGAATTTCGCTGCTTCGCTGGATTCAAATCCAATGAGCAGTGCGCGCAGTGGGACGGCTGCGGTTTTCTCCGATTCGAATATCCGAATCTCGTCAGTCCTGGTATTCAAAGCTCATCGCCTCTTCTGAAATGCTGACGTTCCAGCGCGGCCAGTGCGTTCCGATCGTTGCGGTTGCGAGTCGACCGTCGCGTTGGTCCCGGTGACAGGGTGCGGTGTGCAGCAGTGCTTCCTCGGGTGTCCAGGCCGGATCGAGGGGCGTCACGATAGCAACTGGTATAGACGGTTTTGCCGCCGTGATCTGTGACGCAAGCGACAGTTGCTCAAAAACTTTCTCGCTACCGTCGTTGATCACGACGACCGCTTCATACGAAGTTCCAGCCAGTGTCCCGGCATTGCAGGTTTCCGGGCTCTTGAATAGCTGTTCGAGCCACGCGGTGTTCTTGTCGTTGGTATCGAGGAGCAGGAGTTTCATGCGGCCTCCCGGAGTTCGGTTGGGGCCGGATGGCCGAGAATCGCATGGCATGTATGCGCGTCAATGTCGAGCCAGCAAGCCACGGATAGAACTTTCCCGATCCGCTGTGGCGGGCCGAAGCGGTGCAGGATCAGGCCGCTATTGCGTAGCAGGCGCTCGACTGCCACGGATACCACCATTACATACTGCGTGATGCCTTCGTCGTATGCGTATTGGATGGTTGAGCGCACCATCTCATTTGCCACGTCGCCAAAGCCGAACGCGCCGGATGCGGCGTTTTCCGTATCAACTGCGAAGCGGCTTATTTCCCATATTTTTGGAGCCCGCGGTGCGGGTTTCCCGGCGAGCAGCTGAGGGAATACATCGCTGAGCATGTACGGCACCGTGGTCGGCAAGAGTCGCCAGCTTCCGCGCACATTCGACTCGTCGTTGTGCGCCACAATGTATACGGTGCGATCGTTATCGAATTCGTCTATTTCCCATTGCCCGTGGCAGCGCACATTCCATTGCATGCGTTCGTGGAAGACCCGGTACCGCAGTTCAAACATCTGCGGCGCATAAGCACGGGTGAATGCGGTGTCTTGTAGAGAGCCGAAGGCAATCTGATTCACAGATATCTCCTAACGTGGGGAACACGGGAGATAGCTGAACGCGAAACGCGGAAACCGTAACCTGTAAGTTCTTACAGGGAATCGTAAAGCTAATTGAATTTTATGAAGATTTAGATTGCGTCTAACGGGCATCTGCCGCCGGACGGTACTACGGCCAAGCCAAATTCAATGAGGACGCGATTCGACGAGCCGCGATAAACCGAGGCGGCTCGGATAGCAATCCAGTTCGATCTGTCCGAGGCTCAGTGCCCTGGCGATCGCGTGCTGCCGGCTGCGCACACCGAGTTTTTCCTGGCAACGCTGGATGTAGTAGATCACCGTGCGCTCGGATATTTTTAGCGTATCGGCGATGCGAGCCGTGCTCGCACCGGAGGCGGCGTGGCGCAAGCATTCTTTTTCGCGCGCAGTGAGTTTTGCGACGGATTCGCCACGAAGCTTTTCGGGTACGTCCAGGACAATCCGCCGAACAGCTTCGTGGATATGTGTTGCAAACCATTGCACCTGTCGGAGCAATTCGGCATGAGCTTCCGCCTCGCGAGGCAGAAGTTCAGGTGTGGCGAGGCTTAGGAGGCTGAACTCGCCGTTGACTCCGTGCACCGGGGAGGTAACCCCGTTGCGAAGTCCAAAGCTCGCCGCTTCTGTGAAGAATCGTTCGATTTCGGGGTTGCTGCGCGTAATGGATTCCCAGTCGAACGGCAGAACACGATTCATCGCATCTTTTAGGACAGGATCGATGAGCATGTAGTGCTGCTCGTCGTAGCGGGAGCGCCATGCTGGGGGATATCCGCTGAGAATAAGCTGACAAGGTTTGTTCAGCGGCAGCGGCAGGCGAACGCCGAACAGGAAAAATGGGAAGCCGAGTCCCCGCGCAATCCGACGGCACTCCCCATGCACCGTCTCGATATTTTTCGCGTTTCTAAGTTGTTCTGTTGGCGGGATTTCGCTCACGATGGCACCTCCCGGTACGCATACCCCACGCTCACGCTAACGCAGATAAGCGGGATGTAGCAAGCCTCGCCATAATCCTCCGGTATGCTTCCAGCCATGCTTTTGGAATTAAACGAATGTTCCGCGCATTAATTATGGTTTTGAAGCAATGAGGAATTCAAGCAGCGCCATTTGTGCCCACAGGCGATTCTCGGCCTCGTCCCAGACGACACTCTGCGGACCATCGATGACCTCGGCGCTGACCTCTTCGCCGCGGTGCGCGGGCAGGCAATGCAGGAAGATAGCGTCTTTGCGCGCGTTCGCCAGCATCGCGCTATTGACCTGGAAGGGCGCGAGTATCTGCATGCGTTCCGCCTTTTCGGCTTCCCGCCCCATGCTTGTCCAGGTATCGGTGACGACAAGATCCGCGTCGCGTATGGCCTCGCGCGGATCGTCCAGCAAAGCCACCGCCGGGCCGGCAAACGCTAGCGCGGAGGTGTCCGGACGATACTGATGTGGTGTTGCAATGCGCAGACGAAACCCAAACAGCTTCGCGGCTTGGATCCAGGAATTGCAGACATTGTTGCCGTCGCCGATCCAGACGGCGGTTTTGCCGGTCGGATCGCCACGGTGCTCGAGCCAGGTTTGGATATCGGCAAGCAACTGGCAGGGGTGATGCAGTTCAGACAATCCGTTGATGACGGGAACCCGCGAATGACGGGCAAGTTCTTCCTGATCCGCCTGGGAGTCGTTGCGGATCATGATGGCGTCGCACATTCTCGACAATACGCGCGCCGTATCAGAAAGCGGTTCCTCGCGACCGAGCTGTGTTTGTGCTGTCGCTAACATCAGCGCGTGCCCGCCGAGCTTGGTCATGCCGACTTCGAATGACACCCGCGTGCGCGTCGAGCTCTTTGCGAAGACCATTGCCAGCGTGCGTCCCGCCAGTGGCTGATGGGAGGGCGTATGGCTCCGCTTCAAGACGATACCGCGCTCGATGAGGGAACATGCCTCGGCGGCGGAAATATCGCTGAGCTTGAGAAAATGCCGGACCATCTGTAACTACTCCAGAAAATAAAAAGGGCCGCCGGTCGGCGGCCCGGATCTCGCGATCCTTAACGTTTTACAGCAGATCAGCCGAGATTCTTCTCGACAAAATCCCAGTTGACCAACGCCCAGAAATGCTCAAGATAGGTCGGACGCGCGTTACGGTAATCGACGTAATAAGCGTGTTCCCACACATCGCAGGTCAGCAGCGGCGTCTGGCCGGTAGTCAGTGGCGTTGCCGCGTTCGAGGTGCTGGTAATGGCAAGCGAGCCGTCGGCATTCTTGACCAGCCACGCCCAGCCTGAGCCGAACGTGCCGATCGCGGCTTCGGTGAACTGCTTCTTGAAGTCCTCGATACCGCCAAAATTCTTCACAAGCGCGTCAGACAGCTTCTTTCCTGGCGGGGTTTGCTTGGGCGTCAGCGAGTTCCAGAAAAAAGTGTGGTTCCAGATCTGGGCGACGTTGTTGAAGATCTTGCCGGATGATTTGCGGACAGCGTCTTCAAGCGACAGTTTTTCAAATTCGGTTCCGGCAACCAGCTTGTTCGCATTGTCCACGTAAGCCTTGTGATGCTTGCCGTAATGGTAGTCCAGTGTTTCGCGCGACATATGCGGTTCGAGTGCTTCGCGCGGGTAAGGTAGTTCGGGAAGAGTGAAAGCCATGGTGAAATCCTTTATGGGTCTGAGGTTGCGAGCGGGATATCAGGGGTATCCACCTTAGGCGACCGAACTGGCAAATTCAACTCTGAGATTCACCGATGCCATGTTCGATCACGCGGTCGCCGGTCGTCGGCGAATCGGAGGCGTAGGGTGGACAAGCACGGTATAATTGTGGCACGGCTTGTGCTCAAAATGTTTGCAACAACTTCCGGACTAGTGAAACGAGGCTATCAACCCATGGACGCATTGGAACGTATCAGGCAGCTCGTTACCGAGAGCCCCATCATTCTCTTCATGAAGGGAACACCGGATTTCCCTCAGTGCGGATTCTCTGCGCGCGCCGTTCAGGCACTGAACGCCTGTAACGTTCCGTACGCGCACGTCAATATCTACGAAAACGAAGAGATTTACCGGACTCTGCCGAAATATGCGAACTGGCCGACGTTCCCGCAGCTGTTCGTGAAGGGTGAACTGATTGGCGGCTGCGATATCACGCTCGACCTTTTCCAGTCCGGCGAATTGCAGAAAATGCTGAAAGACGCCTTGAAGGGCAAGCAGGCCGCATAAGAAACAAACAGCCGTCATTAAAACGCCCGCTTGCTGCGGGCGTTTTTGTTTTAAGGCACCAGCATTCCCTGCGCTACTGTGCTTGCCGCGCGCGTTCCGGCCAACAGCTCAACAAGCGTCAATGCGAACGGCATCGCGGAGCCCGGTCCCGAGCCCGTAACACAGTTCCCGTCGATCACGACGGGTTCGTCAACGTAGTTCGCCAAATGTTCACGGAGGCTGGGATAACAAGTCGCGCGCCGATCGTCGAGAAATCCGTGCGGAGCGAGCGTCAGCGCCGGTGCCGCGCAGATCGCCGCGAACAACCGTCCCGATTCGTTTTGCGTTCGGAGCATCCTGATCAATCCGGCACACCCGGAAAGTACGCGTGCTCCCGCTTCCCCGCCGGGCAAGACCACCAGATCGAAGCGATCGTTCTCGGTGTCGATGAAATATTGATCGGCGACGATACGAATGCCACGGGTGGCGGTGATCGTCAGATCTTTTTCGATGCTGGCCACCGTCACATCGAAGTCAGCGCGGCGCAGCACGTTGACGATCGAGACCGTCTCCAGGCTTTCCGAGCCATGGGCGACCGGCACTAATATTTTCATGGAGGTTCTCCTGCGAAAATTATCGGGACCGGCTCGGAAACCACATCAGATCCCCTGTTCGGCTGTATGTGTTCATGCGTTCCCAATCAACAGGCTGCAGGCATCCTGAAATCTGTACCTGGCAGCCTGTCGGCACACTGACAACCTGCGGTTTCAAAAGCGTTTAGTCCCAATGGACGAAGATTCGATCTACCCGATACAAATAATGCTAGAAGCCCCGGTGCATACGCGCCGTCACATGTATTTTCTCAGCCGCCGCACTGCAATATGGCGGCATCATGGCGGATTTCGTCATTTCCAGGGATGGCATATTGTGCGGCCGGTCAAAGAGTTAGTGAACGCTTAACAAATACGGATCAGGAGCAAGTTTAATGGGACGTGTCCAGGATAAAGTCGCCATCGTCACTGGCGCCGCCAGCGGCGTGGGCCGCGAAGACGCGCTGCTGCTTGCGCGCGAGGGCGCCAAGGTCGTTGTGACTGATCTGAATGAGGACGCTGGCAAGGCGGTCGCAAAGGAAATCGGTGGCAACGCCATCTTCGTGCATCACGACGTCGCCTCGGAGAGCGATTGGCAGAGGGTGTTTAAGGCCGCCATTGACAAATTTGGCAAGGTGGACGTGCTGGTCAACAATGCGGCGATCTTGATCTACGGCACCATCGAGGATACCTCGCTGGAAACCTGGCAGCGTGTGCAGCGCGTGAACTCCGACGGCTACTTCCTAGGCTGCCGCGCCGCGGTGCAGGCGATGAAGGAGCACGGCGGTACGATCATCAACATGTCCTCGATCTCCGGTATCGGCGGCCAGTCATCGTTCATTGCTTACTCGGCGTCGAAGGGTGCCGTCACCGCGATGACGCGCAGCATCGCCGCCTACTGCAAATCCAAGAACTATTCGATCCGTTGCAACTCGATCCACCCGGACGGCATCAAGACGCCGATGGTGATGAACCTCCACGCGACGAGAAAGCCGGAGGACTTCATGCCGATACGCGATCCCAAAGCAGTATTAAGCCGTTTCGCCGAGCCGATCGATATCGCCAATCTCGTGTTGTTCCTCGCGTCCGACGAATCGCGCTTCATCAACGGTGCCGAATTGCGTATCGACAACGGCTTCCTGATGTGGGTTGACTGAGCATCGGATCATGAGTCGCGGTCAGTACCACGCGCTGCGTGTGTCGGAAGTCATCGAGGAAACGGCGGATGCGCGCTCGATTCTGTTCGATATTCCGGCGCAGCTGCGTGAGACGTTCCACTATCGTCCCGGCCAGTTTCTGACGCTGCGCCTGCCGTTTGATGAACGCACGCTGCCGCGTTGCTATTCGCTGTCTAGCACGCCGGTCGTGGACGAGCCACTGCGCGTCACTGTCAAACGTGTCGCCGGTGGGCGTGGATCGAACTGGCTGTGCGGCTGTCTGCGCGCGGGCGATACGCTGCAAGTGGCCGCACCGGCTGGCATCTTCACGCCACGTTCGCTGGACGGCGAGTTTCTGCTATTCGCGGGTGGCAGCGGCATCACGCCGGTGTTATCGATTATTCGTACCGTTCTTGCCGCAGGCAAAGGCGGCTTGCGTCTGGTCTACGCCAATCGCGACGAGCGTTCGGTGATTTTCGGGGCCGAACTGGCGCGGCTGTCGCGCGAATATCCAACGCGTTTGCAAGTGATCCATTGGCTGGACTCAGTTCAGGGTATCCCATCGCAGGCGCAGATCGGCGCGCTCGCGCAAGGGTGGGGTCGCGCCTTGGAGGGCGTCGAATGCTTCATCTGCGGCCCTTCCGTATTCATGGACGCGACTGCTGCTGCGCTGCACGATTTCGGCATACCCGCTGCACGCGTGCACATCGAGCGCTTCGTATCGCTACCTGATGATGCTGACGAACCCTCAACCGAAACGGCTGCCGCAAGTAGCGGCTCACTGGCCGCCACCATCGAAGTGTCGCTCGACGGCGTCACGCGAACTGTTCCGTGTGCTCCGGGCCAGTTGCTGATCGACGCGCTCGAAGCTGGAGGCCTGCAACCGCCGTATTCCTGCCGTGCTGGTGCCTGCGCGGCATGCATGTGCAAGCTCGAGGACGGCGAGGTCGAACTTGCCAAGAATCTCGTGCTTGATCAGAGCGACCTCGATCAGGGCTGGATCCTGGCTTGTCAGGCCATCCCGAAAACGCCGTCGGTTCGCATCAGCTATCCGACCTGACGCCAACCTCGACCCCACGATTTCCGCCCATGACTGCAACCACGCCCCATGTCTTTGCCGCCGCTGCGCAAAAGTATGCGCAGCGTCCGGCAGTCATCGGTGAGGACGGCCACACGCTCAGCTACGCGGAGCTCGACAAGCTGCGCATAGAAGCGACGCGCGCGTTGATTGCGATGAAGGTACAGCCCGGTGATCGCGTCGCCGTATGGGGGCAGAATTGCGTCGAATGGATTATCGCCGCGCTCGCCATTCACAGCGCCGGCGCGGCGCTGGTGCCGGTGAATACACGCATGCGTGGCGAAGAAGCCGCCTATGTCATCGGCAAGAGCGGGGCGCGCATCCTGTTCTGCGCCGGCCGCTTTCTCAACCAGCACTACCCGACGATGCTCGCGCCGCACCGGCCGCAGGTGCTGGAGCACATTGTCGTACTGCGCGACGGCGAAAGCGGCGACACCCTTTGGCAGGAATTCCTGGTGCGCGCCAGCGATACCTTGCTGCAGATCGCGCAAAGCCGTGCGGCGGCGGTCAAGCCTGAAGACCGTATGGACATCATGTTCACGTCCGGCACGACGGGATTGCCGAAAGGTGTCATCACCAATCACGGTCAGAATCTCGGCGTGATCGCCGAGTGGTCGGCGCGCATGGGCATGGTGCCGGAGGATCGTTATCTTGTCGTCAACCCGTTCTTCCATGCCTTCGGTTACAAATGCGGCTGGCTGGCCGGACTGCTTGCCGGCTGCGCTGTGCTGCCGCACGCGATCTTCGATGCACGCGTGGTGATGGAGCGTATCGCCCGCGATCAAATTTCCGTGTTGCCAGGGCCGCCGACGCTGTTCATCAGTCTGCTTGGCGATGCCGATCGTGCCAAGTTCGATCTTTCCAGCTTGCGCGCGACCATCACGGGCGCGGCGGCGGTGGCGCCCGCGCTGATCGAACGCATTCGTGCGGAGCTTGGCTTCAAGGTGGTTCTCACCGGCTACGGGCTTACCGAGTCCTGCGGCGTGGTATCGCTGTGCGACGCCAGTGACGACGCCGAAACCGTGGCGTTGACCAGCGGCCGGCCGATTTCGGGCATCGAGGTGCGCAGCATCGATTCGGAAGGTAAGCCGGTCGCGGTCGGCGAGGCCGGTGAAATCGTGATCCGCGGTTACAACGTGATGCAAGGCTATCTCGACGATCCAGTCGCCACGCAGGAGGCCATCGACGCCGACGGCTGGCTGCACACTGGCGACATCGGCATCCTCGATGCTCGCAACTGCCTGCGCATTACCGACCGCATCAAAGATATGTACATCACCGGTGGCTTCAACTGCTATCCGGCCGAAATCGAACGCATCATCGCCGGGCATCCAGCGGTTGCGCAGGTTGCCGTGATCGGTGTTCCCTGCGATCGTCAAGGTGAAGTCGGCAAGGCTTACCTTGTGCCACGCGCGCAGGCGAGCATCGACGAGAAAGAATTCATCGCCTGGTGTCGCGAGCATATGGCGAACTACAAGGTGCCGCGCCACGTCGAGATCGTGGCTGTGCTGCCGACCAATGCGTCGGGCAAGGTGCTGAAATTCCAGTTGCGCAATGAGTCAAAAAAATAGCGCCCGCTCAATAAGCAATCCGTCAAACGGGGAAAATATCAATGAGTACTGACAAATCGTTGAAGAACGTCGTCGCTGTCGTCACCGGTGCTTCGCGCGGGGCCGGCAAGGGTATCGCCGTCGCGCTGGGTGCCCAAGGTGCGACCGTCTACGTCACCGGCCGTTCGCAAAAGGAAGGCGATGCGGATCTGCCGGGCACCATCGGCAATACCGCGGAAGCGGTTACGCGCGCCGGCGGGCGTGGTATCGCGGTAGCCTGCGATCACGGCAATGACGACGACGTGCGTCGTCTGTTCGAGCGCGTCAAGAGCGAACAAGGTCGTATCGACATCCTCGTCAACAACGCGACGTTCTTGCACGACATGCTGGTCGAGAAAGGCCCTTTCTGGGAGAAGCCGCTGGATATGACCAATATCCTCGACGTCGGTCTGCGTTCCGGTTATGTCGCAAGCTGGTACGCGGCACCGCTGATGGTTGAGCGGAACAGCGGCCTGATCGTGTTTACGTCGTCGTTCGGCGCGAGCTGTTACATGCACGGACCCGCCTACGGCGCACAGAAGGTCGGCGTCGACAAGTTTGCCAAGGACATGGCCGTGGACCTGCGATCGCACAACGTCGCCGCGGTGTCGATCTGGATGGGCATGCTGCGCACGGATCGCACCAAGCGCGTGATGGACCGAGAACCAACCAAGTACGGCGGCTTCTGGGAAATCGCGGAGACACCGGATTTCACCGGGTACGTCATTGGCGCGCTGTATCGCGATCCCAAGCGCATGGAAAAATCCGGACAGGTATTGGTCGGCGCCGAGCTTGCGCTGGAATACGGTGTGACCGATGAAGGCCGTCAGCCGCCGTCACACCGCCCGATGCTCGGCGGTCCGACGCAAGCACATCCGGCGGTCGTGGAATAAGCGAAAGCCGTGTCTCGTTCCGCTCTCTCGGGCCGTATCGCGCTGGTCACTGGTGCTTCGCGCGGTATCGGCCGCGCGATTGGCCGGCGCTTGGCCGCGCACGGAGCCGCCGTGGTGGTGTCCGCCTCGGCCCGTTCGGCTGAAGGATTGCACGAGACCTGCCGGCTGATCGAGCGGGCCGGCGGGCGCGCCGCAGCGATCGAGACCGATCTTGCCGACGCCGAGGCCAGAGCCGGCCTCGTCGCCGCGGCTACGACGAAACTGGGGCCGATCGACATTCTCGTCAACAACGCCGCGGCGATTTCTGCATATGCGCCGCCGAGCAAGATCGACCTGCCGGCGCGTCGCGCGATGTTCGGCGTTAACTTCGAGGCGCCGGTTGATCTCGCACAACAGGCGCTACCCGGCATGCGTCAGCGCGGTTGGGGTCGCGTTCTCAACATCACCAGCGAAATGGCACAGCAACCGCCGATTCCCTATCCGGGGCCTGCGAAGTTCGTGCATTCGCTGGCGCTGTACGGTGCGTCCAAGGCCGCGCTGGATCGATACACGCTGGGACTCGCGGCGGAGCTGCATGGCAGCGGCATCTGCGTCAACGGTCTGGCGCCTTACAAGATCGCGCTTACCGAAAGTGCCGAAGCCGTCGCCAAGCAAGCCGCGGTGGCGCATCCGGATTGGGTGGAGCCGCTGGAAATGATGGCCGAGGCAGCCTATCTGCTGATCGCCGGTTCGCTGACAGGGTTGGTTACGCACAGTCGCGACGTGTTGCGCATGGCGCAGAGCCCACTGCATGCGCTCGACGGCGAAACGGTGATCGGCGATGCGCTGATGCTGGCGACATTCGGCTGAATCGCTTCACGCCGCCGGTTCGCCTAAACGGACGATATCGCGGCGGACAGTGCTCGGATATTTTTGTGTGTAGTAATACGTGGGAGAAAGACGGACTGTCACCGACTCATCTCCCAAGGCTTCACGTTCTGCCAGTGGCAACTATGGAGTTATTCCAGTGGACGATTTTTCCAGCCTCGGTGTCCGCCAGATTTTCACGGACAACAGCGTTCTCGTCAGTTCTTCAAAGTACTTGAACCATCCTCTGCTGCGGGACGCTTTGGCGACTGCAATGCTGCGACGCAACGGGCGGGAGCGCCGCGTCGGTTGGGACAGCACTCCAATCGTACGTGCTTATCGCGAAATCCGTGATGCGGACTATATGAATACGCTGCTCACGGAAGAGCGCAAGAAAAATCCTCAACTCGACAAATGGCTGTCGGAAAAACACTTCTCGACCTTTCAGCGCGACGACCTCAAGCAATATCCGGAAGGCTCGCTGGGCAACGTTTTCTATAAATACCTCGTCAAGTACAACTTCGATATCACACTCGATCCCAATCTGCGCAAGGATCCGAACTGGCGTCCCAAGACGGATCTGGATTACTTCGAGATGCGTGCGGCACAGACGCACGATTTCGAACATCTCATGGGCGGCGTCAACTTCGATTTCCTCGGCGAAATCGTGCCGTTCTGGATGCGTATCGAAAACGGCTTCCGGCATTTCTCGCCGGAGCTGGCGGGCGAACTCGGCGTCGTTCAACTGTTGCTGATCCTGCCGGTTATTTCGCGCACGATGCTGCACTATCCAAAAGCCTGGTCGGTGGTGTCGGACTCGATCGCGCGCGGCACTGAAGTCGGACGCAAGAGCGGGCCCATCTACCTGGCCCGCTATGAAGATGTCCTCCATTTGTCGTTGCCGGAGGCACGCAAGGCGCTCGGTATCATTCCGGTGCAGCAGGTCGACACCAGCGATATGTCCGACTACTGGAGCGAAGGTGCGCAGTATGGCGGTGTGAAAACTTGAACCGCCTCGTCATCACATGATCGCGGCACGCCGAAATTCGAGCTGCACCTGCCATTCGCCATGACATCGCAGACCACTCACTCCGAAAACATCAGTCCGACCGCCTACGCGACCGGCTATTTCTGGTATTCGCAGGGTATGTCGCATCCGGCGCTGGCGACCCGGCAAGGACGGTTGCTGCACTACGCGTTTCGCCCGTTGATCATGGCCACAAGCCTGGTCGGCTCGATGTCGATGGACGCACTGCTGCTGGCACGGCACCGCGGCATCAACGGTGTGCTGACGCGCGCTATCGAAGAAGGACGTGTGCGCCAGGTCATCGAGGTCGCGGCCGGCCTGTCGCCGCGAGGCTGGGATTTTATGCGCCGCTATGGTGACCGCCTCAGCTATATCGAGACGGACCTGCCGAAAATGGCGGCGACGAAGCGCGAATTGCTGACCAAGGCGGGTTTGCTGACCACAGGTCATCGCGTCGTCGAACTCGACGCCCTCGCCGAGAGTGGCCCACAGTCGATATTCGCGATCGCCGAAACCTTGAAGCCCAACCTCGGCACCGCGATCATCACCGAGGGATTGCTGAACTATATCGATCCCGCATCCGCACATGCGATGTGGTCGCGCTTCGCGAAAGTGCTGGAACGTTTTCCAAAAGGACTTTATATATCCGATCTGTTCCTTCAGCCCGATCGCAACAATGTCGGCAGAAACATGTTCAGCCAGTTCTTGTCCGCATTCGTGCGCGGACGCATCCATCTGCATTTCGAATCAACTGGGCACGCGATCGAGGTCATGAAAAATTCTGGTTTCAAGACGCCGAAAGTGCACCAGGCCGGCGAGCTGCCGGCGATCCGTGACATCGCACACATTCCCGGTGCCGATCTAGTGCGTATTCTTGAAGCGGTGCGCTGACGTCGCGGTAAATTCCAACGAGGAGAAACTGATGTCCAGACTGCAAGGTAAGGTGGCAATCATCACCGGTGGCGCGCGCGGCATGGGTGCGGCGACGGTGCGCGTGTTCGTTGCGGAAGGCGCGAAGGTCGTGATCGCGGATGTGCTCGAAAAGGACGGCGCAAAGCTCGCGTCGGAACTGGGTAGCTCTGCGATCTTTCAGCGCCACGACGTATCCGACGAGAACAGTTGGCGCAACATCGCGGACAAGGCTATCGCCACGTTCGGTGGCATCGACGTGCTCGTCAACAATGCCGGTGTGCTGCTATTCAAGACGCTGCTGACGACTGAGAAAGCGGACTTCGAGCGTGTACTCGGTGTGAACCTGGTCGGTGAATTCCTCGGCATCAAGACGATTGCGCCGCACATGATCGCGCGCGGCAAGGGCTCGATCATCAATGTCTCTTCCGTCGATGGCATGAAAGGCGCGAACGGGCTCGGCGCTTATGCTTCAAGCAAGTGGGGCGTTCGCGGTCTCACGCGCGTCGCGGCGATGGAACTCGGCTATCAGGGCGTCCGCGTCAACTCGATTCATCCGGGCGGTGTCGATACGGTGATGACGAACCCGACTGCTTCGTCGCGGGATGAAGTGGATCAGCGCTTCAAAATGGTTCCGCTACAACGCGTCGGCGCGCCGGAAGAAGTTGCGCGTGCGACGTTATTTCTTGCCAGCGACGAATCATCGTACCTATGCGGTGCGGAAATCGCGGTTGACGGCGGTATGCTCACCGGACAGTACTACTTCGGCTTTCCCGGAGCTCCTGACGCGGCATGAGAAGCTGGTAGTCCTGCAGTTTTCGCGCAGAATCTTGTGCGAGATAACGGGGCGGCGGGTGGGAGCCGCCGTTATCCGATTTTGCATCTTGCTAAGTTGTAAAAGCGCAAACAATGACTCTGCGCTAGCGCCTTATGTGTCGGCGGGAATCCTGTTCAACCGCTCGTCGCTGTGTTCGCCGAACACACAATGGGTTCCGCCCGGCGTATACATGGCAACGACGCAACGGTTGCAGGATACGCAGCCCGACTCAGTCGCGGCGCCGGTTCGGAATTTGTTGACCAAGTCCGGATCGTGAATCAGTGCGCGTGCCATGACGACGCAGTCGAAACCGTCGCTCAGTGCCTGCTGGATCCCGGCCAGGGATTTCACGCCGCCGAGATAGGCGAGCGGCATGCGCACTCCTGCACGGACTTTGCGGGAGTGTTCCAGAAAGTACATTTCGCGGAACGCCATGTTTTTCGGTTGCATGAGACACGTGATGCGCGAGGCGATTTTCATCAGCGGCGATTGCGCGGTTTCGACTGCCTCGCGCGGCAGCGGACTGCCGAAGATCGCCCACGGTGCTTCGACGTTCATGCCGCCGCTCAACACCAGTAGATGCGCGCCTTCACGCTCCAGTACCTGCGCGACGCGGACGGCGTCTTCGGCTGTGCCACCGCGGCGGAATCCTTCGATGACACCGATCTTGCAGGTGACGGCGAGTTCGCCGCCGACGGCGTCGAGTACGCGGCGCAGTACGAGTGCGGGGAAACGTGCGCGCTTTTCGACGCCACCGCCATATGGGTCGCGACGCTTGTTGTGCCCGGGCGACAAGAACTGGCTTAGCAGATAGCCGTGCCCCATATGGATTTCGACGGCGTCGAAACCGGCGTCCCGCGCGAGCCTTGCCGCAGCTACGAATTCGTCCACCGTGCGATGCATATCACCTTCGGTCATCGCGGTCTTGAACAGGCGACCGGTGAGAATACCGGCGGCGTTGAAGCCGCCGGAGGAACTCAACGGATAACGGGTGCTTAGTTTCGGCAGAAAATTGAATGCGCCGCCGTGCGTGATCTGTGCGCAAGCCGCCGCGCCTTCACGGTGTACCGCATCCGTCAGCACGCGCAGATGCCGGACCGTCGTGGGTTCCAGTTGCACCTGGTCGGGGAAAGTTTTGCCGTCGGGGCTGACCGCGCAATAGGCGACGGTCGTCATCGCAACACCACCTGCCGCGATGCGCCGATGGTGTTCCACAAGCATTTTCGTCGGTACGCCGCCCGGCGCCATACCTTCGTTGGTGGCGGATTTGATGAAGCGATTGCGCAGCTTCAGCGGTCCAATGGCAAATGGACTGAACGGCGAAGGCGTCGCCGTGTTGCCATCGTGAGCGGCGACAAACGCCATGGGAATGGAATCGTTCCCGGGTCAGCCCAGATAAGCCTGCCCACCGTCCACGGCGATGCTTTGGCCATTCACGTAGGCGCAGTCATCAGAGCACAGCGTGGCGACGAAGCGGCCGATGTCTTTTTCGCATTCGCCGACGCGTTGCATCGGTACCGTGGCGATGAACGCTGCGGCTTCCTGCGGGCGTTCGCGCGTCCACCACTGCATGCCTGGCGAATCAGCGAGCGGCAGAATAGCGTTAGTGCGGATGCCATCTTTCCCCCACTCACATGCGGCGGCGCGCGTGAGCGAGCGGATGGCTTCCTTCACCGCCGCGTAAGCCCCATAGCCGCTGGCGTCCCAGCGCATCGCCGCCGGCGACGCCAAGTTGATTATGCAGCCATTGCCCTTCAGATGTGGATAGCATAGTTTCATCAGGCGAAATGTCGCGAGCGGGCCGGATTCCCAGCCCGCCGCGAACGCATCGTCGGTGACTTCCGCCAAGGGGCCAAGCGGCACTTCCTGCGCGTTGTTTACGAGGATATTAAGACCGCCCAGCTGCTGGACGGCTTGTGAAACAGTGGTGGCGAGCGCCTGCGCATCTTTGACGTTGCAGGCAATCGCCAGCGCTTTGCCGCCGCGACGTTCGATCTCGGTCGCGGTTTGCTGCACCTTCTTCAGGGTGCGGCCGGTAACGGCCACCGTCGCGCCTTCGCTTGCCAGCGCGAAGGCGATGCCCTGGCCGACACCCTGACCGGCGCCTGTTATCAACGCTATTTTTCCAGTCAGTTTGCCAGCCATAGTTCCTCTCCTAGAAGCGGATGATGCCGTTGATTCCGTAGGTGCGGGGGTCGTTAAAGTACGCGGAAGTCAGGTTGCCGAAGCCCGGACCAAAGTCGATGAAATTGGTGGCGACCTTTTCGTCCAACACATTGCGCGACCAAAGGGCAATTTCCCCAGATGCGGAATTACCCAGCGGGACCTGTGTCAACGCTAAGCGCAAGTTCAGCAGACCGTATGCTTTGACCTTGGTATCGTCGGCTGCTTGTGCAGTAGGCTGATTGTTGTTGTCTACAGGCGGTACAAGCGCGTACGCATAAGTGTAAAACGAACTGGTGTAAGCATAGTCAGCGAGAGCACGTAGTGTTCCCCAGTCGAACTGCGCTAGTCGGCTATCGATGACAATATTAAATGTGCTTTTTGGCGCGTGCGGGAATACACGGTTATCGGAGACATTTACTCCAGCGTCGATGAACTCGTCGTACTTCGTGTGCAGCCACGCATAGTTGGCCTGTACTTTCGTGCCCTTGATCGGCACCACGACGCCTTCAAGCTCAAGACCACGCACGGTTGATTTACCGGCGTTCTGAATCTGTGTCGCGGCAGCGCCCTGCGCCGTGAACACGGATTCCTGCAGATCTTTGTTCTTGTTCTGGAACAAAGCAGCGTTCAGCTGAACGCGCTCATTCCACTCGGTCGTTTTTGTTCCCAGTTCGATCGATTTCTGCTTTTCAGGCTTGAAGGGTGTGGTGACTTCCGCTACAGAATTACCTTCGCCATTGAATCCCCCGCTCTTGAAGCCTTCCGCGTAGCGGGTATAAACGTTGATATCGCTATTAATGGCGTAAGCGACTGACACGGTCGGCGTCGTTGCATTGAATCTTGTATCAGCGTGCGTGCCAGCCGGAATGGAGTAGACATAAGAATTTGCAGGGGCGACGCATGCGCCCCCGAATGCGAACGGGGAAGCATTGCATCCCAAGATTCTGTCTATGGCCTTATATTCTTGGGTATAGCGGATACCGGCGGTCAGAGTAAGAGGATCGATAGGTTTGTAGTCTACTTGAGTATATGCCGCTCCGGCTCCCGTCTTTGCGCCGTACTGAGAATCGTAAATCGAAGCAGTGCCGAAGTCGGTTGGGTTTCCAAAGTAGCTTTGCGGATTAACGGTGTACGCATCAGAAGTATAGAAGTAGAGTCCGCCGACGTAGTTCAGCTGGTTTGTATGGCCAACCAGCTGCAGTTATTGCGACCA
>Ga0265334_10000080_pt1 | contig 69185 bp, 52 predicted proteins | sample 42023metaG_FD_192442 | JGI IMG/M metagenome (GOLD analysis project Ga0265334, IMG submission 192442) | Rhizosphere microbial communities from Carex aquatilis grown in University of Washington, Seatle, WA, United States - 4-20-23 metaG | ecosystem: Host-associated > Plants > Roots > Rhizosphere...
GGCGGCATCGACTACCGGCTGCGCACACTGACCGGAGCGAATCTCTATCTATGTCCAGACGATGCGGCGGCCGAAGTAGCGCTGCTCGATCATTTCCGGCACCTCGCCCCGCATCACGAGCGCCCGTAAAAATCCCTCATCGTCAACGATCGAAAACTCCACGCCCGACGCATTGCCGACGGCGTCGCCTGGTTCGATTTTGCCGACTTGTGCGAAGGCCCGCGCGCAGCGGCCGACTATATCGAACTCGCCTGCCTGTTCCACACGGTCGTGCTGACACGCGTACCCCAGTTCGGCATGGCGACGGACGATGCGGCGCGGCGATTTATCACGCTGATCGACGAATTTTACGATCGCGGCGTGAAACTGCTGATCGGCGCGGCAGTGCCGGTGACGCAGCTCTATGCGGGTAAGCGGCTCGCATTCGAATTTCAGCGGACGGTGTCGAGATTGACCGAAATGCAGTCGCAGGAATATCTCGCCAAGCCACATTTGGCGATTCTCTCTCGCCTCTCTGATATCTGAGAACCTCACGGCCACCCGCCGAGCGCCGCGGACCTTCGAGAGGCCCTTATCAAGAAACATGAAGTAAGTTGATGCAGGTAAAGGTTTCTAAAGGACTTAACAGTTCGGTCGCGCGATTTCGCTGCCCGTTTGTCCGGATTTTCCGCCCGGTTAACACCAACACCTATTGAACTCCATGCTGCACTGCGATCAGACTAATGTCCCTTGGCAGCGGTCACCCAGCACATGGCGCATACGGAAATGCCAGAAATGCCGACCCTATTGATCGCCGATAGCAATGCGGATGAGCGCGCCTATTACAAGCGACTCATCAACGAAAGCGGCGATATCTTCAACGTGACCGAGGTGGACAGCGGTCGCGGCGCGCTCGAAATCAGCGAAGCCAATCCGCCCGAATGTATCCTGCTGGACTTGGAAACGCCCGGCGTTTCCAGCATCGATTTCCTCGAACGACTCAGAAGCAAGAACCAGTGTTCGGCCGTCGTTGTCGTCACCCACGTCGACGACAGTCTTCTGTCCGTCGAAACCCTGAGGCAGGGTGCGGATGATTGGCAGGTACGCGATCGGCTCACGCCGGATAGCCTGCGCCGTGCGATCCGCCGTTCGATCCATACGCGTTCGCTGGAAAGGCAGTTGCAGACGCAGCGGGAGCGACTGCAACTGTTCTTCCGTCTCGTCGATCAGAGCAGCGATGCGCTACTGGTCGTCGATACCGACGATAATTGTCTGATTGAAGTCAACAATGCGACCGCAACTCAGTTCGGCTATCGGCAAGGCGAGCTGCTCGGCTCCGATTATCGTGAACATCCGCTGTTTGAAGGCGCACGCGAAGGTCTCGACAGTCTCAGTGCCGAAGATGCATCAGTGGATCAGGTGCGTTTCGAATGCGATCTGCGCTGCCGCGATGGACGCCAGACGCCAGTGGAATTGAACGGCAAGCGCATTAATATCGGCAGCAAGAGCTATGTCGTCGCCATGATCCGCGATATCAGTGCGCGGCGAGCCCTTGAATTGCATCTGCGACGGCAAAGCCTGGTCGACAGTCTGACCGGTATCGACAACCGTCGCGCCTTCGACTTGCGCATGGATGCCGAGTGGGCACGCGCATCGCGGATCATGGCGCCTATCGCACTGATCATGATCGACGTTGATCACTTCAAGGCCTATAACGATAGTTGCGGCCACGTTGCCGGCGACGATTGCCTGCGTACGGTTGCGCAAACCTTGCAGCACATCTTCCGCCGTGCCGGCGACCACCTGTCCCGCTACGGCGGCGAGGAATTTTCCGGCATCATCGCGCACGCCGACGTCGATGGCGCGCTGCGCACCGCCAGCGCCGCGCTCGAAGCCGTCCGCGAGCTGCGTATACCGCATCCGGCGTCGCTGGTATCCCCCTATGTCACTATCAGCCTAGGCGTCGCCGTGCAGTTCGTTGACTCCTCGCAATCGCCGAGCGTATTGGTGCGGCGTGCCGATGAGGCCTTGTACAAAGCCAAGAATGCGGGACGCAACCGTATCGAAATCGCCGCCTGAACGCCGCGCCGCGGCCCGCCACGGCGATTTCACGGCGGTTTTTGGGGCCGATTCGACCCTCGTTTATGCTATAACGCACGCCCTAAATCCGTTTTTCAGCAGCAAGCCATGAACGCGCACGACAGACCCCGTCCACACCCCCTCGCCGGCACCCAAATGACCGGGGCGGACATGGTCGTCCAGGTACTGGCCGACGAGGGGGTCGATGTCGTCTTCGGTTATAGCGGCGGCGCGATTCTGCCGACTTACGACGCCATTTTCCGCTACAACCAGACTCATGCCAGCGATGGTCGCGAAACAATGCCCCTGATCGTCCCGGCCAATGAGCAGGGCGCGGGCTTCATGGCCGCCGGCTATGCGCGCGCCAGCGGCAAGGTCGGCGTGGCGGTGGTGACCTCCGGTCCCGGCGCGACCAATACGGTCACGCCCGTGCGCGACTGCATGGCCGACTCGATCCCGATCGTCGTCATCTGTGGTCAGGTGCCGACCGCCGCGATCGGCTCCGATGCTTTCCAGGAAGCACCAGTCAGCAACATCATGGGCGCCTGCGCCAAGCATGTGTTCCTCGTCACCGACGCGACGAGACTGGAAGCGACGCTACGCACCGCCTTCGAAATCGCGCGCACCGGCCGCCCCGGTCCGGTGGTGATCGACATTCCGAAAGACGTGCAGAACTGGAGCGGCGTCTTTCTGGGCACCGGCCTGCTGCCGATTCCCGGCTATCGGGCGCGTCTGCGTGCGGTCACCGAAAACCTCGTTGACGAGCCGTCGAGCGCGCGGTTCCTTGACATGCTCAAACAGTCGAAGCGACCGCTGATCTATGCCGGCGGCGGCGTCATCCACGCCGATGCTTCGCGTGCACTGCGCGAGTTCGCGCATGCCTTCGGCATTCCGGTGACGATGACGCTGATGGGACTGGGCTGTTACGACACGACCGAGCCGCTGTCGCTGCACATGCTCGGCATGCACGGCACGGCCTACGCCAACTACGCCACGGATGACTGCGATTTCCTGATTGCCGTCGGCAGCCGCTTCGACGACCGCGTCGCCGGCGTGCCGGCTAAGTTCGCGCGCACGGCAAAGTTCATCGCCCATTTCGATGTCGATTCCGCCGAAATCAACAAGGTCAAGCATGTGCATTGGCATCACCTCGGCGAGATGGCGGGCGCGCTCGACACGCTGCGCGAGTACGCGCGGGCACGTAAGTTCAAGCCGGATTACAGCGAGTGGCACCGGCATATCGCGGAGCTGAAAAAAACTTACGCGATGAACTACGACCGCGCATCGAAGCTGATCCAGCCGTATGCGGTCATCGAGGAGCTGAACAAGCACACCAAGGGAGAAGCGATTATCTCTACGGGCGTTGGCCAGCATCAGATGTGGGCCGCGCAGTATTTCGATTTCCGTGCGCCGCGGCTGTGGCTGACCTCCGGCTCGATGGGCACGATGGGCTTCGGCCTGCCGGCCGCGATCGGCGCGCAATGCGCGCAACCGGGCAAGACCGTCATCAACATTGATGGCGACGCCAGCATCCGCATGAATCTCGGCGAACTCGAAACCGTGACGACCTACAACCTGCCGATAAAAACGGTAGTGCTCAACAATTTCGGCGATGGCATGGTGCGGCAGTGGCAAAAGCTGTTCTACAAGGGACGCTTCTCCGCCAGCGACAAGAGCTTGCACAAGAAGGACTTCGTCGCTGCTGCCAAAGCCGACGGCTTCGAATGGGCAAAACGACTTGACCGTAAGGAAGATATTGCGGCGCTGGTTGCCGAATTCATCGCGTTTAAAGGTCCCGCGTTCCTCGAAGTCATCATCGATCCAGACGCTGGCGTGTACCCGATGGTCGGGCCCGGCATGAGCTACGTGGAAATGATTACGGGCGATTTCATTCCCTCTCGGGATCCGCCGCCGGTTAATCGTGAAATCGACAAGACTCAAATGTTCTGAACGGCACGGCAGATACTTTTGAATTATAAGTAAGGGGGAGTTCCATGCGGAAAAGCGTGGTGGTGATGATCGCAGTCGCTTTATGCGGCTGCGCGAAATCGATCAAGCCGGAGGCCGAGCCGATTCTCATCGTCGCGCACGATCCGCAGGGAAAGTGCACAGCGATGGGCGACGTCGAAGGACATCAAGGCAACTGGCTCACCGGCTTCTTCACGTCGGATGCCGATCTCGAAGTCGGCGCACAAAACGATCTCAAGAATCGTGCGTCGCAGAAAGGCGGCAACGTTATTCTGGTCACGGCCGATCCGACTTCCGTAAGCGGGCTGTTCGGAAAACAAAGCGTGAGCGTCAGCGGTACGACTTATAAATGTCCGTCGTGGCGTTGATCGATCACCCAATCAAATCCATTTTTGTCTGAAAAACCCATGCTTAAGCACAACAGCTATTTCGAAGGGGCGGTCCAGAGCATCGGCTTTGATCGCAACGGACTCAAAGCGACGGTGGGTGTCATTGCGCCGCGGCAGTTTCACTTCAACACCGACGCTGCCGAGCGTATGACCGTCGTCAGTGGAACGCTGCGCGCGAATGTCGCGGGAACAGGCTGGGTGGTTTATCCGGCGGGAACCTATTTCGAAGTTCCCGCCAAGAGCGGCTTCGATGTCGAAGCGGTCGGCGGTCCGGCCGCTTATCTTTGCGAATTTCTGGGGTGATGTGAAAGCGAGCCCGGGTTCCCCCGGGCCGCTTACTTTGCAGCGGGAGTAGCGCGTGCCGCTGGCGGCGGCAACGGCGGCGGCTGATCCAAACAGCTCCAGCGGGTTTTCCCAGGCTTGTCTGGGTTCGGTACTTTTTGCCCGAAGGGCACCGGGTTGGCGGATGCGGGCGGGATGGTGAATGCATCAGGCGATGACGTGATCGTCAGATTGCCGGCGGACGCAATAACCGGCACCGACGGCGCATATTCGTACGACTGAGGCTTGGCGCAGTAGCGATTGGCGCTGCAACCTGCGGCGGCGATGATCGCGACAGCCAATACAAGCGGAGTCGGATGTTTCATCGCGCACTCACTCCGGCCGCCTTAAGCGCCTCGCGCACCGTCGGCTCGTATTGCTTGGCAAGCGGCACCAGCGGCAGGCGGATGCCGGTGCCCATGCGGCCCATGGCGTGCAACGCCCACTTCACCGGGATCGGGTTTGGCTCCACGAACAAGTCCTGATGGAGTTTCGCGAGCTTCGCGTCGATAGCCTCCGCACGTGCGCGATCGCCCGCCAGCGCGGCGGCACACATCTCGTGCATGAGTCGCGGCACGACGTTGGCAGTAACGGAAATATCGCCCTTGCCGCCGAGCAGGATCGATTCGCGCGCGGTCGCATCGTCGCCGGAGTAAACCGCGAATTCGCGCGGACACAGTTCCAGCAATTCGCGGATGCGCTGCAAGTCGCCCTTGGCTTCCTTGAGCCCGACGATGTTCGGGACCTCGGCCAGACGCGCAACCGTGGCCGGCAGCATGTCGCAGCCGGTACGGCCCGGCACGTTGTAAAGAATCTGCGGAATTTCAACCGCTTCCGCGAGCGCACGGAAATGGCGATACAGCCCTTCCTGCGGCGGCTTGTTGTAGTACGGCGTCACCAGCAGGCAAGCATTGGCACCAGCCGCCTTGGCGGCGCTGGTCAATTCGATCGCCTCACGCGTGGAATTGGCGCCGGTTCCAGCAATCACCGGGATGCGGCCGCGCACGCGCTCGACGACGCGGCGCACAACGCCAATGTGTTCGTCGACATCCAGCGTCGCGGATTCGCCCGTCGTACCGACGGCGACGATCGCGTCCGTGCCCTCGGCGATATGCCAGTCCACCAGTGCATCGAGCGTCGGATAGTCGATAGTGTCGTCAGCCGACATCGGCGTAACGAGGGCGACGATGCTGCCCTTAATCATATTCGGGAAAATGCGTCGGTTAAAGATCGAGAAGTATACCCGAAGGCCGTAATATACGGCCCCTCGCCCACACCTTGGCGGCGCACCCGTACCGGTGCCGGAATGGCCGGCGCCCCGGCAAATCCATTACTATTGGCCTGCAATGTCTGCCCCTGACAACCTCCTTTCGATCTCCGTTCTCGCCCAACCGCGCCCGCAGCTCGCGCTGGAACTTTTCCGCGCGATCCGTGAACGCGGCTGCGAAGTCGAGGACTGCCGCCTCGCTCCGATCGGCGATCGCATCACCGCCAATCTTGTCGTTTCCGGCAATTGGAGCGCCCTCGGCCGTCTGGAAACCGCGCTACCCGGCATCGCCGAGAAGCTCGATCTTCAGGTGCGCTTCCAACGCTGCGGTTCGCGCGAGCCGAATCCGGACTATCGCCCTTACGCGGCCGATGTGATCGCTCCGCAGCAGCCGGACTTGCTCGTCCATCTGCTGGAGTTTTTCCACGGCCAGGATGTGCAGGTCGCGGAGATGTCCACACAGAAGTACCAGTCCTCGCATACGGGCGCGGGGATGTGCGGCGTGCAATTCGTGCTGCACGTCCCGGTGAACCAGCATCCGCAGGCCCTGCGCGAATCATTCATGGATCTCTGCGACGATCTGAACGCGGATGGCATGCTGGACCCGATCAAGTCGTAATCCCCTTTCTGCTGCCGGATCTACCATGACGCTGGATGTTGGAGACAAACTGCCCGACCTGACGCTGCCGGCAAATGGCGGTCGTAAGGTATCGCTGAAAAGCGACTTCAAGGATCGCAAGCTTGTGGTGTATTTCTATCCGAAGGACAACACGTCCGGCTGCACGCTCGAAGGCCAGGATTTCGCACGGCTCTACCCGAAATTCAAAGCCGCGGATGCCGATGTCGTCGGTATTTCGCGGGACAGCGTCAAATCCCACGACAATTTCTGCGCGAAATTCGGCTTTCCGTTCACATTACTTTCCGATACGGGCGAAGCCGCTTGCGCGGCGTTCGGCACCATCGTCGAAAAGAGCATGTACGGCCGCAAGTACATGGGCATCGACCGCAGCACCTACCTCTTCGATGGCAAAGGCCGACTTCGCCAGATATGGCGCGGGGTCAAGGTCAAAGGCCATGCCGAAGAGGTACTCGAGGCGGCAAGCAAGCTTTGAACGTTGTCCGCCTTTTCCCTCACCTACCCATCCCGCCGGCCGATAACCTCGGATATCGGCCACCGTCAGACCGGAGCTATCCGGCGCACGCATGAAGAAAAAAATATTCGTTCTTGATACCAACGTGCTGATGCACGATCCGAGCAGTCTGTTCCGCTTCGAGGAACATGACTTGTTCATTCCGATGGTCGTGCTCGAAGAGTTGGACGCCGCCAAGAAGGGCACCAGCGAAGTTTCGCGCAACACGCGGCAGGTCAGCCGTTTCCTCGATGATCTGATGCGCAACAAGAATCATGCGCAGATCGAGGAAGGCCTGCCGTTACCGAGCCTGGCCAAAGCAGCAATGCCGCTTAACGGCACCGCCTCCAACAACGCAGCCGCGACCGGGCGCCTGTTTTTCCAGACACGGCCACCGGATACATCGCTGCCGGAAGTGTTGCCCGGCAACAAGCCGGACAACAGCATCCTGCTGATCACGCTGGCGTTGCAGACCCAGCATCCGGGACGGCGTATCACATTGGTGTCGAAGGACATCAACCTGCGCATCAAGGCAGCGATCGTCGGCGTTCATACCGAGGACTATCACAACGATCAGGTTCTCGACGATCTCGATCTGCTCTATACCGGATATACACAGTTGCCGCCGGACTTCTGGCAGACGCACGGCGAAATGATGGAGTCCTGGCAGGACGAGCGCGGTCGCGCCTGCTACCGGGTGTCCGGCCCGCTCGTCGAACATTGGCACGTCAACGAGTTTCTTTACATCGCCGACGATTCCGAGCGCGGCCTGGAGCTGGTCGTACAGTCGGTCGGTAAAGACACCGCGACGCTGCGTGTCATCCGCGATTACCGCAGCGGCAAAACGCCGGTGTGGGGAATACATGCCAAGAACCGCGAACAGAATTTCGCGCTGAATCTGCTGCTCGATCCGGACGTCGATTTCGTCACCGTGCTCGGCACCGCCGGCACCGGCAAAACGCTGCTGACGCTCGCGGCCGGCCTTGCGCAGACGCTCGATGAACCGCGCTACCGCGAAATCATCATGACCCGCGTCACTGTGCCGGTCGGCGAGGATATCGGCTTCCTGCCCGGCACCGAAGAGGAAAAGATGACGCCGTGGATGGGCGCACTGATGGACAACCTCGAAGTGCTGACGCAGACCAGTAACTCCGGCGACTGGGAGCGCGCGGCGACCAACGATCTGCTCGCCAAACGCATCAAGATCCGCTCGCTGAATTTCATGCGCGGCCGCACCTTCCTGAATCGCTACATTATCATCGACGAGGCGCAGAACCTGACCTCGAAGCAGATGAAGACGCTGATCACGCGCTGCGGTCCGGGCTCGAAGATGGTTTGCCTGGGCAACCTCGGCCAGATCGATACACCGTATCTGACCGAAACCACCTCCGGCCTGACTTACGTCGTCGATCGCTTCCGCGGCTGGCCGCACGGCGGTCATGTCACGCTCGCACGCGGGGAACGCTCGCGGCTGGCGGCACACGCGTCCGAAATCCTTTGAGTAAGCGCCATGCTCCGCAAAATGGCTCGCGGTGTAAAGGACGGCGCACTTGCGTTGTCCGCCAAAGCATTTTTGAACGACCGCTTCCGCGAATACGGTGAAGTGATTGAATGCTCGATCGATACCAGCGCCACGCGCCTGTCGATCACCGCGATGCTGACCGGCGAACGCGAGCCAATCACGGTCGCCGTCGAGCACTACACCATCGAACCGGAAGGCACCGAGCGCTATATCGTGCTGCATAAACTCAGCAGCTCGCGCGCCTGGATCGGCGCCCTGCTCTCCCGCCTGTTCTCGGGCAAGCGTTACAAGATTCCGGCGGCGGTCACCAAGCTGCTCTAGCCTGCCCCCGCTTCAATCATCCCGATGCACAAGACGCAGCAGATAGTTGCCTGATTTTTCGTCGCGGTCGACAGCGAGCAGGCCGCTGGCGCGCGCGGTTTCGAGCAGTTCGCGGAAGCTGCTGAAGCCATAAGCGGATTCGCTGAAATCAGGCCGGCGGCGCTTCAGTGCCTGCTTGACCATCGAGGCCCACAGCTTGTTTTCCTCGCCGCGCTCAGCGACCAGCGCTTCCACGGTTTCAATCAGCAGCTGCGTCGCTTCCTGGCGACGCGCGTCTTCGGCGCTGGCGGGCTTGGATGGTTTCGCCGCCGATTTGCCGGATGCGACCACTCCTTCCGCCTTTTTCGCGGCGCGCCGCTTCTTCTGCTCCTGTGCTTGCACCAGATCGTCGTAGAAGATGAATTCATCGCAGTTGGCGGTGAGCAAATCGGATGTGGACTTGCGCACGCCAACACCGATCACAACCTTGTTGTTTTCGCGCAGCTTCGATACCAGCGGCGAGAAGTCAGAGTCGCCGGAGATAATGACGAAGGCATCGACGTGCGATTTCGTGTAGCAGAGGTCCAGCGCGTCAACGACCATGCGGATGTCGGCCGAATTCTTGCCGGACTGGCGCACATGTGGAATTTCGATCAGTTCGAAGGCGGCCTCGTGCATCACTTTCTTGAAATCCTTATAGCGTTCCCAGTCGCAATAAGCCTTCTTGACGACGATGTTGCCCTTGAGCAGCAAGCGTTCGAGCACCTTGGCGATATCAAAACGCGGGTAATTCGCCTCATGCACGCCGAGTGCGACGTTTTCAAAATCGCAGAACAAAGCCATGTTCTGAATTTCGGGGGGAGCGGCCATCGGGAGCGCCTCACGCGTCGGAGAAAAGGGCTGCAAGCTTACCCTAAGGCCGCCACAGTTCCTTGACTGGCATCATTGATGATCGATCAATAGGGGTCGGAACCAGCTCCCGACGAGACGATCAAGCCTGAACCATCTTCGACCATAGTGTGCAGCCAAACCCGGTAGCGAACGCGCTGCGTCGGAATTTGCCAATGTGCTCAGCGCAATGGTGCTCCAAGCAAGAAAGCTTCCTGCGGATCGAGCTTTAATTTCGCCGGATCGATTTCCACGCGCTTGCATTGCGGCTCATCAGGATCGGGCCGAATGTTGAAACCGAGCGATCGGCACAGTGCCAACATCGAATGATTTTCGGCGAGCACTTCGCCATATACCGTTTTGATGCCGCGCGCGGCGGCGAATGCAAGCAAGCACTCCATGAGATGACGACCGAGTCCTGCTCCGCGCTGGCTTTGATGAACGAGAATCGCGTATTCAGCCTGCACACCATCCGCATCGGCGATCAGATGCGCGAGTCCGACAATGTCGGCACCCGAGCTGTCGCCAGTCTTGGCCACCAAGCCCAGTTCGCGGTCGTAATCCACCTGCGTCAGACGCGCCGCCATAGCGTGAGAGAAATACCGGAGTGTCTGAAAAAAGCGCAGACGGATCGCGTCCGGATCGGTGCCTTCGAGCATGCGGATGAACGCCGGCTCGTCTTCGGGCCGAATCGCGCGAATATGGAATATTTTTCCGTCCGCCAGTCGCGCCTCGTGGCTGAGGGCCACCGGATACGGTGCCAACGCCAGACGTTTGCGGTCCGGCGGCGGATTGCCGTCGATCAGCGCAAAAACTTCCGCGAGCCGGCACCTTGCTTCTTCCGGCGAAGCAAACAAAGTCACGCGCAGCGCAGCGATGCTCGGTTGTTCAACCGCTAAGTTCGCGAGCCGCAATAATGCGAGGGACAAGCGCTGCAGATCACCGCCCGCGTCGGGTTCGGACCAGTGGAAACCGGCGGCTTCGAGCAAGCGGCACGTGAGCAGGCCATCGAGTGGTGGGAACCCGTAAGCGATCGGCACTTCGATACTTCCCGCTTCAGCCTGCACCGACAGATAGGTGCCGAACTCCGGGTGACGCTGGATGGCGACGCGGATACCGGTACCCGTGCGCCGCGTACCGGCGGCGCGGCCGACACCGTACTCTGCAAGCAAGGCAAGCGCAGCGCGTGTGTGTTTCGACTTGTCATCAGCTTTGGCGAGCTGTACCAGAATCGCATCGACACGTTCCTGACGCAGCACGTGCCCTTCCCACAGCGGTGGCGTCTGCGTCAGCAGCTCCTGAGTCCATCGATGGCGGCGCAGCGTGGCAAGCGCGTAGGCAGCATCATCGAGCGATGCGAATGTCGCCACACCACGCGCGGCGCAGAACGCGCGCGCCTGCCGCGCAGTGGCGAGCCCCAGCCAGACCGTCAGTATCTTCGAGATTTGCGGACTTTCGCTGATCGCTTGTGCGACCGCTTCGTGTGGCTGACCCGGTTCCGGGCTATGCACGAGCAGAACGGCATCGGCCACGCCGCGCTCGATCAGCAAGCTCACAACGGTGGCAATCTCCTGCGGCGGCAGGGTACCGACATCGACCGCGTCGCCGATGAAGCGGGCCAGTGGCAAACGATCGCGCAGTTCGCTACGCAACGCCTCGGCGACATCTGCGAGCGTGATCCCGTGCCGCAATAGAGCATCGACTGCCAGCGCGCAAAGACCGGCGCCGTTGCTGACAACGACAACGCGCGCGTTGCCGAGAGTGCCGAGACGTTCAAGAGCTTCCAAGGAATCGAACAGCCCACTGAGCGTCTCGCATTCGACCAAACCCGCGCGCGCAAAGGCAGCCGAACACACGGGATCAGGTCCCCGTCCGGCAGCGTCGCGCGCATTGGCGGTGCGCGTCTGCAGAATCGTGACCGGCTTGGCACGCGCGACCGCGCGCGCGGCCGACATGAAACGGCGACCGTCCGCGACGCGCCCGAGTTGCACGACTACGCCGCGCGTAGCCGGATCGACAGCGGCATAGTCGAGCAAATCGGCGATGCTGACATCCGCCTCGGCGCCGGTCACCGCCAGCCAGGAAAAACCCAGATTGCGCCCCTGCGCCCAGTCAAGCGCAGCAGCAGCGACGGTGCGCGACTGTGCAATCAAGGCGAGGTGGCCCCGCTTCAGCGCCGCTGCATAGGCGCAGCCGTTGAATCCACCCGCAGGCGCGGCGATTCCGGCCGAGCGAGCGCCGAGGATGCGCAAGCCGACGGCGCGCGCTGCCACCAGGGCATCGCGGGACACCGGGACGTCCGTAGCTGAGATCAGGCCGCGGCATCCCCGGCTGGCGAGTTGCGTTAACACTTGAGGCCGCAGCTGGCGGCCGTCGAAGCCCACCGCGAGATCAGCCCGATCCACCGCATCGGCCGTGTCCACGCGACGCCAGCCATCCGCTTCCGCGCCCACCAAAACACGTCGCTGCGGCGATAACGAGGCCGCGATGTTCGAAAACAATTGACGTTGTCCGGGGGTACGCGGCTCGCCCAATACCGCAACGATTCCGGGGCGGAAGAAAACGTCGAGGTTGCGTACCGTCACGGGTCGCCGGGTTTCGCGGGAATTCTGCGTTATTCGACGAATGGCCGCACGAAGGCTTCGACGCTGCGCGCCAGCGCATGCACGTCATAACCGCCTTCGAGCGTGGCCACGACACGTCCGCGGCAGTGGCGTGCGGCGAAGTCGCGGATCCATTTGCCGATCCAGCCAAAGTCCTCGTTCTGCAAGCGCAGATTGGCCATCGGATCCGCCGCATGCGCGTCAAAGCCGGCCGAAATCAGAAGCATCTCCGGCGCGTGTGCTTCCAGTGCCGGCTGCCAGCGAGCGATCACGGCCTTGCGAAAAGCGTCACCGCCGGCGCCGGCGGGCATTTCGGCATCGACAAAATGAGTGATCGAATGATCAGACTGCCAGCCTGGATACAGAGGATGTTCGTAGGTCGAACAGAACAGCACGCGCGGATCATCACGGAAAATATCTGCCGTGCCGTTGCCGTAATGTACGTCGAAGTCGAGGATCGCCACGCGCGACAATCCGGACGCGAGCGCTTGCGCGGCGGCGACGGCGACGTTGTTGAAGAAGCAGAAACCCATGGCTTGGGCGCGCTCGGCATGATGGCCCGGCGGCCGCACCGCACAGAACGCCAGCCCACCGCTTTGCTGCCCAAGCACGATATCGACCGCGCGCACTGCGGCGCCCGCCGCCAGCAGCGCGGCGCGCGCGGTGTGACTGTTCATCAGCGTATCGGGATCAATATGGCGATAGCTGCCCGCTTCGACCGGAATCAGAATGCTGTCGATCAGCGCCGGATCATGGACGCGCGCCAACGCCGCGCGCGACGCTGGATTCGCAAGCTCGCGCATGAACAGTGGCGAAAGACCTGCCGCGAGCAGCCGATCCTCGATCGCCTGCAAGCGTTGCGGCGATTCCGGGTGCATCTCTCCCATCTCGTGTAGAAGGCAATCGGGATGAGTAATCCAGGTTACTGCGTTCATGCACGCCGCTCGCTACCTTTGCGTTGCCGTTTGGCACGGTACATCGCCTCGTCGGCGGTGCGCAACGCGTCGTAGGGGCTGATCCCCGGCATCGGATGAACGTGGCAGACACCAATACTCACCGCCAGTCCGCGCGAGCCGAATTCCAGCGCATCCTGAACCAGGCGATCCTCAAGCTCGCGGGCGCGCTGCGCCACCCATTCAACGTCGACGTCGTACCAGACCGCTGCGAATTCGTCTCCACCCAGACGTCCGGCGGCGTCGAACGGGCGCTGTGCAAGATCACGCAGAATCTCGGCCAGACGCACCAGGCTGCGATCGCCTTCCTCGTGTCCATAGTTGTCGTTCGTGGCCTTCATGTTGTCCATATCGGCGACCACCAATCCGATAGCAACACCGTCGCGCATCGCTTGGCGCCAAACCTTCTGCATGTGGCGATAGAACGCGCGGCGGTTCAGTAGATCGGTCAGGCTGTCGGAATAGGCGAGATCGCGCAGCTCATTGCGCAGCAGAAAGTTCGCGCGCGAAATGTAATCGAATCCGTAGAAACCGATGATGCCGAGCAGATTGGCGGAGGCGACGAACACTACCTCATATCCCAGCATCGGTCGCGCCACCGGAAACTGGAACAACACCGTGATGAACGCGGCGGCGATGAGGATCCCGCAGGTCAGCGCCTGGTACACCGTCAGACCCGATGCGAAATAGGCGCCGATCGTCACCAGCACGACGCCGTCGTCCGGAATCATGCGGCCGTTCTTCGCATTGACATAGATCAGACTGACAATCGACCAGCCGAACGCCACAACAGCGACGAACATCGCTCTGCGGAAATATTGTGCCAGCGATGAATGCAGCGACAGCAACGCCGGCACGGCGAGAACAAGCATCGCCACGATGAGCATCGCGCGCACTGAGGGTGTGAGAGCCGGTGTCGGCGAATATGCATCGACAACCATGTAAAGCGCCGCCAGCAGTTCGGCCATCACCGCGATCCAGCGATAGCGGGCCTGGTGAGTCGGCAGCAACGATGACTGATAGCGGGTTTCGAGTTCGGGCAGGAAACGGAGCATCGAAAAGCCGATCCTGCGCTGCAGCGCAAAGATATTGCGGCTTTCGCCAGTCAGCTTCCGCCTGCGCGGGAACAGTTGCAGCAAGCTCGCCCCCAGTCCCTTCCAGCAATTCAAAGCCTGCAATCTACAGATTCCGTGTTTCCATCATAGCGCTGCCGAACGCGCCATTGAACATCCTTTTAATTCTGTAGGAAATGGAACTCCATCACTCAAAACCACTCACCCAAGCCGGAACGCCGGAAAGGGAAACGCAGGGGCTCAAGCGAGCGCTTACCTTCCATTGGGCGATCGCTGTTCAGCACTATGCAACCGCAAACGGATAGCGCGCGCCACTCAGTCTGACGACGCGGTAGCCTCATAGGCTGGTCACCAAAACGTATCCTCAGAAATTGGAGTAGTTCGGTCCGCCGCCACCTTCCGGCGCAACCCAGTTGATGTTCTGCGCCGGATCCTTGATATCGCAGGTCTTGCAGTGAACGCAATTCTGCGCGTTGATCTGGAAACGCTTGCCGCCATTGTCGGAGGCCACGACCTCATACACCCCGGCAGGACAGTAGCGCTGCGCCGGTTCGTCGTACATCGGCAGATTCTTTTGGATCGGGATAGTCGGATCGAGCAATTTGAGATGAACCGGCTGGTCCTCCTCGTGGTTCGTGCTCGACAGGAACACCGACGACAGCTTGTCGAAGCTGAGTTTGCCGTCCGGCTTCGGGTACTCGATAGGCTTGCTCTGCGATGCGGGTTTCAGTGTCGCGTAATCAGGCGTCCGGTCATGCAGCGTGAACGGCAGCTTGCCGCGGAACCAGTTCTGATCGATATAAACGAACGCGGAACCGAAGAGCAGGCCCAGCTTGTGCATCCCTGGAGCGAAATTGCGATCGCGATACAGCTCGTCATAGAGCCAGCTCGCCTTGAACTTTTCGACGTAGCCGCTTAGCTCATCACCGCCCACGTTGTGCGCCGATAGCGCCTCGACCACCGCATCGGCCGCGAGCATGCCGGATTTCATCGCGGTGTGGCTGCCCTTGATCTTCGAGAAATTCATCGTGCCCAGATCGCAACCGATCAGAGCGCCGCCCGGAAACACCATTTTGGGCAGAGAATTGAAACCGCCCTTGGCGATCGCGCGCGCGCCGTAGACCAGGCGCTTGCCGCCCTCGAGGTAGCGCTTGATGACGGGATGGTGCTTGAAGCGCTGGAATTCGTCGAACGGCGACAAATGGGGATTGCTGTACGAAAGATCCACGATCAGGCCAACGGAAACACGGTTGTCTTCGATGTGGTAGAGGAACGAGCCACCAATGGTGTCGTTGCTCAGCGGCCAGCCGGCACCATGGACAACCAACCCCTGCTCGTGCTTCGCCGGATCGATCTCCCAGAGTTCCTTGATGCCGATTCCGTAATGCTGTACGTCGGAATCCTTGTCGAGCTGATAGCGCTTAATCAGCTGCTTGGCGATGTGGCCGCGGCAACCTTCCGCGAACAGCGTGTACTTCGCGCGCAATTCGATGCCGGGCGTGAAGATCCCTTCTTTGTGATGCCCCTCCCGGTCCACGCCGAGATCGCCGATAGTGACGCCGCGTACGATGCCCTGGTCGTCGATGATCGGCGTCTGGGCCGCGAAACCTGGATAGATTTCGACACCGAGACCTTCCGCCTGAGTACCCAGCCAGCGGCACAGATTGCCCAGCGAAATAATGTAATTGCCCTCGTTGTGCATGGTCCTCGGCACGAAGGGACCGGGCACCTTGATCGAGCTCTCCGCGCCGGTGAAGAAATAAATCTCATCGCGCTTGACCGGCGTGTTCAGCGGCGCGCCGAGTTCCTTCCAGTTCGGGAATAACTCGTTCAGGGCGCGCGGCTCGAAGACCGCACCGGACACGATATGCGCGCCGATTTCCGAGCCTTTTTCGACCAAGCACACGCTGATCTCCTTACCGGCTTCAGCCGCCTTCTGCTTGATGCGGCAGGCTGCAGCGAGTCCGGACGGACCGCCGCCGACAATGAGGACGTCATACTCCATTACATCGCGTTCTACAGACATGGCAGGGGATCAGCGAGCGGTGGTTGAAGAGGGATATTCTAAAAGCCCGCGCGTGACAACGCGACCCGCGCGTGTCAGCAGGCCCGGAATCAGCCGCGGGCGCGCGCCGCAACCAGCGCGGCAACCGCGTCATTGCGCAGGCGGGTCAAATTGGTCTGTGCGCCGATTTCGAGGCCGAGATCATTGACGTAGCCGTTCTTGAGCCCATAGACCCAGGCGTGAATCAATAACGGCTGCCCGCGACTCCACGCGTCTTGCACCGTCGGCAGGGCCGCGACATGAATCGCCTGCTCGATCGCATTGAGTTCACAGACAAAATCCTCGCGGTGGCGAAGATCGGTTTCACGCTCGATAAGCGGTTCGTGCTGCGATAGAACCTCGCGCACATGGGCAATCCAATGATCGGCAATGCCAATGCGACGCTGCTCGAGCGCGGCATGCACGCCCGCACAGCCATAGTGGCCGGTGACGATGATGTGCTTGACTTTGAGCAGATCCACCGCGAACTGAATCACGGACACGCAGTTGAGGTCGGATTGCACCACCACATTGGCGATATTGCGATGCACGAACAGCTCGCCCGGCAGCAGTCCGACGATCTCGTTGGCCGGCACACGGCTGTCCGAACAACCGATCCACAGGTATTCCGGGGCCTGCTGGCGGGCCAGACGCGGAAAGAAATCCGGGTCCCCGGCACTGACGCGCTGCGCCCATTCGCGATTGTTGATCAGCAGCTTTTCCAGAGAATTCACGTCCACTCCTGCGATGGTCCGCCGACCGGCCACCGTCTTCGTTGGTTCATTCATACCTAAGATACAGCAAGAATCGCGTCAGGCCGGCGGCTCTCATCCGCCTGGCAGTACCCCCACGCGCAATAGCATCGCAAGGACCGCCCCGGCGAACAAGCCGGCGACCGCGTCATCAAGCATGATGCCGAAGCCGCCGTGAACGCGCCGGTCCAGTATACGTATGGGCCAAGGCTTCCAGATATCAAAGAGCCTGAATAGCAGGAATGCAGCACCAAGCCCGATACAACGCGCGCGGAACGATGGCGCCGGTGCCCACAGCAGCGGCGCAGCGGTGATCAGAAAACCAATAATTTCGTCGAATACGATACCCCCATAGTCATGCACACCAAGCCGGCGCGCGCTGGCTCCGCACACAGCGCAACCGATTGCGAACAAGGCGGCCGTGGTGAATAAGTAGGTCACTACTCCGCACGGGGCAAGCAACCACCAGCATGGCAACCCGATCAGGGTGCCGAAGGTGCCGGGCGCGAAAGGCGCCAAGCCCGCACCCAGGCCGAACGCGAGGAAGTGTACCGGCGACGCAAACACCTCGCGCGCGCGCGGACGTGGCGAAGTCGCGCCTCCGCTCATGAAAAATGCCTGTAACCCGTGCCTTGCCAGTCCACGTAGCGGCCGGATGCATCAATCCAGTGCAAGTCACGGACATCTTTGACACGGCCGATCTCGGTTAGTGGCACATCGAGCGCCGCGCGCGCGCGTTCGACCGCGTCCGACGGCAGACAGATGCAGAGTTCGTAATCGTCGCCGCCCACGGTTTGCAGCGACCAGCGATCTGCTCCGGCCGCCGCACGCTCCAGTGCTGGAGAGGCCGGTAGACGCTCCAGCCACACATCCGCGCCGACGCCGCTCGCATCGAGAATATGGCGAAGATCACCAGCGAGTCCGTCCGACAGATCGATTGCCGCGTGTGCCAGTCCGCGCAGTGCGATGCCGGCCGCAACGCGGGGCTGCGGCCGGTTGAGCCGTTCGATCAAATAGCGCGCGTCGCCGCTGACGTCACGCACGCCGGCGGACCCAGCGCTCCACAAGCGCAAACCGGCGGCGGCGTCGCCAAGCGTGCCGGTAACACAAACGGCATCCCCGGAACGCGCGCCGCGGCGGTTCAGCGCCTGCGCAGGAGGTGCAACGCCGATTGCGGTGATCGTGATTGACAGTGCGCCGCGCGTGGTGTCACCGCCGACCAGCGCGACGCGCTGCTGCCGCGCCAGCGCGCCTAGTCCGTCCGCGAACTCCTTCAGCCACGCGGAATCCGCGGATGGCAGCGTCAACGCGAGTGTGAACCAACGCGGCTCGGCGGCTGCAGCAGCAAGATCGGAAAGATTCACCGCCAGCGCCTTCCAGCCGATGTCGAAAGGCGGGGCGTCTTCAGGGAAATGACGTCCGCAGATCAGCGTATCGGTTGTCACTGCCAGCGCTTCGTTGCCGGCAGCCTGTAATAGCGCGCAGTCATCGCCGATGCCGGCCAGCAAACCAGGCGCGGAGGGTGCCAGTGCGCCGAAATAGTTGCGGATCAGTTCGAATTCATTCACCACGAATATCCGATTTCATCCGCAGGTGAGAATTGGAAGGGCGTAGGCTGCCACGCGGCGCAGCGCCAATCCTTAATTGCGAGCCGAGCGGGCGACGAGGACGCGAGCATACCGGCCCCGGCGGCGCGACTCAATGCGCGACCCTACCTGACACTGGAAATAGGCCCCGAGGGCAGCGTGCATCTTTCGCCGCCAGTGAGACACGCATAAAAAACGGCTGCGTCACGTAAATGACGCAGCCGAATTGAACTGCTTGATTTAACGCGGGAGCGCATCGCCCCCACGCTGCAATTGCGCTGTTACTGCATCTTGAGAACCGTCATGCTCCACGGCGGCAGGGAAACGGTCACGGTCGAACCCACCGTGCCCAGCGACTGGGAAACCGGTCCGGTCCATACGTTGTTCTTCGAGTCGTCGTATTGTTTCTTGCCATACGTCACGCTCGAAGCGCTGAATGACGTGCCAGACGCGTTGGAAACTCCAACGGTCACGCTCGTCGTTGCCGACTGATCCAGATTGAACAACATCAGTGCATAACCGGCACCCTGCGTCGCTGAGTAGACACGCACGTTCGGAAGCGACGAAGCAACCGTAGTGCTCAGCATGCTGTTTCCCGGAACCGCAAACTGCGACACCAGATTGGCCGCCTGCCCGTTCGGCAGAACCACGCCGTCCAGAATCGTCGGAGCGCCGGTGTTGCAATTCGACCAGTTCGAAGAGATCTGATCGTAGCCGCCGAAATTCTGCCAGCCGTAAAGACTGGAGGAATTGTTGCCGCCGGAATTGCAGCCGCCGCCGTAACCGAACCACCACGTCGCCATCTGCACGTTGTTGTTCAGCACCTCACCGAACGCCATACCCTCGAACAAGGCGTTGACGATCGACATGGTCTGCTTGCCCTGGTTGAAGGCGACCGAGTTGAACTCGCCGATCAGGATCGGCGTAGTCGCCGGCTTGCCCGCCTGCGTCAATTCGCTACGCACCGTGCTGATCGTGCTCTTCAGATCTGCAGGCGCTTGGTTCAGCAAGTAGCTGTCGGACTCCTGCCCGGGCTGCTGCGCATACCAGTGCAGCTCAACGAAATCGAAGGTGGAGAGCGGAAGCATGGTTTTATCCCAGGCATCCCAGTAGTCCCAGCCCGCGCCTTCGACGACCACACCAATCTGCGCGGTCGGATCCTGCGCCTTCATCTGCTTGTAGTACCCGCTCGTGCCCGATACGGCATTGGCGTAAGTCGTACCATCCCACGGCTTCGTGTGCAGATCGTACTCCCAACCACCGAACACTTCGTTGCCGACCGTCCAATAATGGATGTTGTAGTTGTGGGCCTTGACATACGCCACCCACGCGGCAGCTTCCGCCGGATCACCACCACCGTTGCAGGTCTTGTTGGAACCGTAGTTGACGGTGATCGCCGCTTCGTAGTTGCCGGGCACCAAGATCAGGTTCACGAAATTATCGAACGTGCTGTTCGGATTCATGTACATGCCATTGCAGTACGAATTGTCCTGCCAATGGTAGGCATCCGAATTCGATCCGCCGGGCCAGCGTATGAAACGGGCGCCCGTGGCCTTCATAGCGGAAAGACTGCCGCCCTGAGTGATGTCGAAGAAACCGGCCATGTTGGTACCGGTCTGCCGCGACGAAATCGGCGCGATTTTCGTAGAGCCATCAACAACGATCTGCGCCGTGCTCGTGGTGTTTGTCACGGTCAGATTGGTCGTATTGCTGGCAGAGCCGCCGGCTCCAGTGCAAGCCAGCGTGTAAATCGGCGTACCCGTGACCGTCGGCGTCACGCTCTTGCTGCCGCTGGTGGCCAGCGAACCGCTCCACGCACCGCTCGCGGTGCAAGCGGTGGCATTCGTGCTTGACCAAGTCAGCGTCGACGATTTGCCCAGCGTGATCGATGCCGGGCTGGTCGCCAGACTGACCGTCGGCACTGCCGTAGCGTTCGTCACTGCCACACTGGCTGAACCCTTGGCGGAGCCACCGGCTCCGGTGCAGGTCAGGGTGTAAACCGGCGTACCCGTGGCCGTCGGTGTCATGCTCCAGCTACCGCTGGTAGCGAACGAGCCACTCCACGCACCGCTCGCGGTGCAGGAGGTTGCATTCGTCGTCGACCACAGCAGCGTGGCAGACTTGCCCAGCGTGATCGAAGTCGGGCTTGCAGAAAGACTGACGGTCGGCACTGCCGTGGTGTTCGTCACTGCCACACTGGCTGAACCCTTGGCGGAGCCACCGGCCCCGGTGCAGGTCAGCGTGTAAACCGGCGTACCCGTGGCCGTCGGCGTCACACTCCAGCTACCGCTGGTAGCGAATGAACCGCTCCAGGCACCGCTCGCGGTGCAGGAGGTTGCATTCGTCGTCGACCACAGCAGCGTGGCAGACTTGCCCAGCGTCATCGAAGTCGGGTTTGCAGAAAGACTGACCGTCGGCACTGCCGTGGTGTTCGTCACTGCCACACTGGCTGAACCCTTGGCGGAGCCACCGGCCCCGGTGCAGGTCAGCATGTAAACCGGCGTACCCGTGGCCGTCGGCGTCACACTCCAGCTACCGCTGGTAGCGAATGAACCGCTCCAGGCACCGCTCGCGGTGCAAGAGGTCGCATTCGTCGTCGACCACAGCAGCGTGGCAGACTTGCCCAGCGTCATCGAAGTCGGGTTTGCAGAAAGACTGACGGTCGGCACTGCCGTGGTGTTCGTCACTGCCACACTGGCTGAACCGCTGGCGGAGCCACTGGCCCCGGTGCAGGTCAGCGTATAAACCTGCGTGCCCGTGGCTGAGGGTGTCACGCTCTTGCTGCCACTGGTGGCCAGCGATCCACTCCACGCACCGCTGGCGGTGCACGAGCTGACATTGCTGCTGGACCAATTCAGAGTAGCCGATTTGCCCAGCGTGATCGCAGTGGGATTGGCCGTAAGTGTCACTGCCTTGGAGGCAGTGGTGACCGTGAAACTATCGGGGGATGAAGATACTTTTTGCGGATTGGATACGGAAACGCCATGGGCGCCGCTCTGTGCGTCCGCTGGCACCGTCGCCTTGACCTGCGTATCGCTCACAACCGTGAGCGCTGCGTCAGAGACGTTACCAATCTGAACCGCCGTCAACCCGGTAAAACCGGAACCCGTGATCGTCACAACCGTGCCGGCAGGACCGGACGTCGGTGTGAAACTACCGATGCTCGGCTGTGCATAGGGCGTGCTCGTGACTTGCAGGCTCGCTGAACCCGCGACTGAACCACCGGCGCCGGTGCATGCGATCGGATACTTATAAGTTCCAGCGGCAGTCGGTGTGACGGTGAGGCTGCTGCTCACCCCCAGCACTCCGCTCCATGCGCCGCCAGCGGCTTTGCAAAGCGTTGCATTCGCTGCATACCAACTCAGCGTAGCCGACTGACCCACCACGATGGATTTTGGACTGATCGTCAAATTTACTGTGGGCGCCGTTGCGGCGGGAACGGCCGAAGCCTCGAAGATAAAAGGGGCAATTACAACACCCATAACTGCACGAAACTTGTCCATGTTGACCTATAAGATGATATGGCGCTTTTAAAAAAAGCAAAAACACACGCAAATAATATGCGTGCCCATTCACAAGCCCGGATACCGGTATCAGACCGACGTGACGCTACCGTGACCTATTTGCACTTGGGACAAAGCGAGTCCTATAGGAAGGACCTCTAAACACCAAGCTGCGCCATCGTAGTCAGTGACCGCAACTGATACGCGCATAAAAAGCTGAACGGCACAAATCGCGTGATCAGCGGTGAACGACTATCCCAACCCTTTTTATTGACCAACCCTCGATTCTATACGGCGAACCTTAACCGAAACTTTATGAGCATTAAAAAATGCTTGTGAGCACTCGTTTACCTTAATAAATGGTGCCGTGTATTCAAAATAATGGTTTTCCCCCTCATTTTGCAAGCGCCGAGTGTTGCCAGCATTATGCAGATGTCGCAGTACTCGCGTTACGTATCTTCGTTGCGGCTTCATTGCGATATCAGCTTCGCTGCAATGGCGTTGCATCTCGCATCCATCCGCGCCACGACCACCGACCCTCATCTCCTTAGAATAAAAATCATCGGGCGCCGTGCTTCTGTGCATCGCTGATCACGGGCAGGACACACTCTCGCGAATGACTGACGCATACTATTGAGCTATCCGACTAACTTTATTGCGGGCTTAGCCTTCGCGGACTTCGCCCGGCAGCAACTTCGTGGAGAGCAAAGAATGAGCCAGCGTGGCATCGGCGGAAGTCTTGGACGCGGCTTCGTCATCGTCGCAACAACCGTGTTCAGTTCTCTATCGCCAATAACGATCAGCTGCGCGCAGAACGTCCCTGTCATATCCGCGGAAAATTGCCCGATGGGCCCTGGACTCTGTCCTCAGCTAGTGCATCTGCCGGGTGGCAGCTTTCAGATGGGAGATTCATCCGGTCGTGGCGGAGGATCCGAACGCCCCATGCATACCGTCACAGTGCGGCCTTTCTGGATCGGCAAGTATCCAGTGACATTTGCGCAGTGGGATGCTTGTGTAAACGATGGCGGATGCCCGAAGCGCGATTCGGTCACTAACGACGAGATCGCCGGCGACCACGGCTGGGGCCGCGGCGATCGCCCTGTGATATCCGTCAGCGCGGTGGATTCCGCGATCTATCTCAGCTGGCTGAGTCACAAAATGCACACCGAATACCGGCGACCGACCGAAGCCGAATATGAATATGCGGCGCGCGGCGGTACGCAGACGGATTATTGGTGGGGCAACGAACCATCAGCTGACAAAGCCAACTACGGCACGCAGCGCACCGAGCCGGTGACCACGTTTGCGCCGAATCCGTTCGGGTTGCATGACATGCTCGGCAACGTATGGGAGTGGACATCGGATTGCTGGCACAGCAGCTACAAAGGCGCACCGACGGACGGAAGCGCGTGGAACGACGAAAAGGATTGCCCGATGGTGGTGCTGCGCGGGGGCGCATGGTCGACCTCCGCCCCATGGGCGCGCGCGTCAGCACGCATCTTCAACGTCGCCAGCTTTCGCCTTCAAAGCTACGGCTTCCGCGTGGCGAGAAGCGAGTGACGATTTCCCGATCATTCACTTCATCCAGCTTATTGTTCGCAGAGCCTGCAACCGCGATCCCGCATCGGGACCCTAACCGTCGCAGGCCTGCCCACCTCTCTCGCCCGGACATTTCGCATCGTCGGTATTGCGTATCGCATCGGCGATCCCGAAGAACGGATTCTCCAGCATCTCGCAAACTTCCGGCCCCGCTTTGATACGCCGCAGTGTTTCTTTCATGCACATCAGCCACTGATCGCGCTCGGCCGGTCCGATCGCATAGGGCTTGTGCGGCTTGGTCAGGCAAACAGTCTGGTACTTCTGGTGATACAGGTGCGGACCGCCCAGCCAGCCGGACAGATATTCGAACAACTTCTGCTTGATCTCTTCGAGATGCGCTCCATGCATTGCGCGGATCGAGCTGGCCTGCGGCAATTCATCCATAACATCGTAGAACACATTTGCCAATTGGCGGATGCCCACTTCACCGCCCAGTAACTCGTAGGGTGTCTGCACAATCGACCTCTTCGAAAAAAATTTGGTTTACTTTGCGAAATTCGCAGCTGGCAAACATTGATCCAAATCAGTACCAGAGCGCGCGGCAACCGCTATTTATATAAATAGGATTTATATATTTGATCGTGAAACATTGAGGTACGCGTGAAGGAGCTTCCCGCGGGTTTCTCGACAGCGGAAGTCGTCGCCCGACAGGCTGCCGAGGGATTCAACGAACTTGATGTGGCTCGGAACCGCTCTCTGCCGAAGATCGCGGCGGAAGTGGCACGCGAACCGATGTTTCTGCTGCTGCTCGGCGCCGGCTCGATCTACCTGGTAATGGGCGATGTCCACGAAGCGCTGATTCTCCTCGGCTTCGTCTTCGTCATCATTACCATTACCGTCCTGCAGGAACGCCGCACCGAGAAAGCGCTCGAAGCCTTGCGCGACTTGTCGAGTCCGCGCGCGCTCGCGCTCAGGAATGGCACCTTCGTTCGCATCTCCGGCCGGGAGGTCGTGCGCGGCGATATTCTCGCGCTGAGCGAAGGTGATCGCGTTCCCGCCGACGGCAGCGTGCTGTCTGCGCATGAACTGGCCGCCGATGAATCGCTGTTGACGGGCGAGTCAGCCACGGTTCCCAAGCACGCGGCCGACCCCGAACCGGCTGGCGGCGACGAACGCGGTGCACGTCTATTCGCTGGCACGCTGGTCACGAGCGGACAGGGCCTGATTCGCATCACGGCGATCGGTGCCGCGACTGAACTCGGACGCATCGGCCGCTCGCTGCGGACTGTCGAAAGCGCCGCGTCTCCGCTGCAACATGAGATCGGCACGCTGACAAAGCGACTCGCCCTCATCGGCATTGCGCTCTGTCTGATCGTCACGCTGCTCTACGTCTACGCGCGTGGCGAATGGCTCAATGGACTGCTGGCAGGCATCGCACTGGCGATGGGAATTTTGCCCCAGGAATTTCCGGTCATTCTCATCGTCGTGCTCGCGCTTGGCGCGCGCCGCATCGCCGCGCGACGCGTATTGACACGGCGACTAAGTGCGATCGAAACCCTGGGCGAAACCACTGTGCTTTGCGTTGACAAGACCGGCACGCTGACGCAGAACCGTATGGAGGTTGCGGCACTGATCGCCGATGAGGCGGAAATCGATGTCAGCGAAGCATCGGGCCTGAAAGAACTGCCGGAACAGTTCCACCGTCTGCTCGAATATTGCGTGCTGGCTAGCGAAATCGAACCACACGATCCGATGGAGCAGGCGTTTCATCGTCTCGCGCGCGAATTCCTATCGAACACCGAACATCTGCATGAAGATTGGGATCTCGCCCGCGAATACGAGCTTTCTCCAACCCTGCTGGCGATGTCGCATCTGTGGCGCGTCCCCGACCGCGGCGAACAAGCGGTCGCCAGCAAGGGCGCGCCGGAAGCGATCGCCGATCTGTGCAGACTTTCCATGCAGCGCAAACAAGCCATCGTCGCGCAAGCGGCAGGCCTCGCCCGGCGCGGCCTGCGCGTGCTCGGTGTGGCGCGCGCAAGCCATGCCGGCGGCGAATGGCCAGACAGCCAGAGAGATTTCGGCTTCGAATATATCGGACTGGTCGGTCTCGTCGATCCGTTGCGGCCCGAGGTACCAGCGGCCATGCGTGAATGCAGGCAGGCAGGCATTCGCGTCGTGATGATCACCGGCGATCATCCCGGCACCGCGCGCGCCATCGCGGCGCAGGCCGGCATCGACGCCGAACGATTGCTGACTGGTGCCGATCTGGAACGTCTCGATGACGCTGAACTCGCCGAACAAATCCGCGGGATCCAAATTTTTGCCCGAGTCGCGCCGCGGCAAAAACTACGCATCGTCGAAGCACTGAAGATCAATGGTGAGATCGTCGCGATGACCGGCGACGGCGTCAACGACGCCCCCGCACTCAAATCCGCGCACATCGGCATCGCCATGGGCAAGCGCGGTACCGATGTCGCGCGCGAGGCCGCGTCGCTGGTGCTGCTTGACGACGACTTCGGTTCGATCGTCGAAGCCATTCGTCTCGGCCGCCGCATCTTCGGCAATCTGCGGCAGGCGATGATCTACACGCTGGCGGTCCACATCCCGATCATCGGCCTGTCAATTCTGCCTCTGATGTTCGGCCTGCCGTTAGTGCTGGCACCGATCCACATCGCATTTCTCGAACTGGTGATCGACCCGGCCTGTTCCATCGTTTTCGAGGCCGAGGAAGCGGATGCGCGAATCATGTGCCGACCGCCGCGGCGGCCGGATGAGCGCCTCGTATCGCTGAAACACATTGAGCTTGCCCTGGTGCAAGGACTGATCAGCACCGTGATCATCACCGTCGTTTACTGGCTTACGCTTAATGCCGGACTGATTCCGTCCGCAGCCAGAACATTGACGTTCATCACCCTCATTACTGCCAACGGCATGCTCATCTTCAGCAGTCGCTCGGCAGCAGTCTCGCTAACAACACCGCTGCGCTTGAACAACCGGGCAAGCCACTGGGTTTTCCTCGGAACCATGACCGCTCTAATCGCGATCACCCGCGTCCCCCCACTGGCTGCGATATTCGCGTTTTCCGCAACCGCGTGGCCGCACTGGCTTGGTGCGTTCGCGGCGGGCGTCTCGGCTTTTCTGCTATTTGAAATGGTCAAGTGGATGACGTTGCGTCGCCGCGAACCGGGCGCTCGAACGGATTTGGCGGCTGAGTGTCATAAATGAGGCCATTCCCTCGTAACTATTTAGGAAAGGCAAGCGGGATGACGGCGCTGTATGTCGTCTTTCCAACTGCCGCGTTATATGTCAGAGCCTCCGCGCCAGAACGCCCCCCGCGAGGCTCGATTGACACCACCAGGGATGTCGTGGGCGGCGGAGGGGATGTTGAATGAATGAAACCTTATGGAAAATTCGACCAGGCACTAGCGTGCAATTGCTCGGGCTTCAGGATGCGCTCGTGCGCCAATATCTCGATATGCATCGCCTTGAAGGGCGCGACTATACCGAGACGCTGGAATGCCTCGTGCTCGCGCTGGCCGATGCGCGGCGACAACTTGCCCGCACCGCCATCGATGCGCTGGCGCGGAAGACATCGCACCAGACCGCTGCCAGGGATGAAGATTAGCCCTGCGGCTCGGGATGCACCTGCACCATCGACGTCATCCGTGCCAGACGTTCCGCCTGAACAAAATTGAGATTGCGGAAGATGATGGCGGCGATGGCCGGATGCCAGATACGCAACCGATCCAGGTCATCCGAATCGAAACGCAAAATGCGTGAGGAAGTCACAGCATCCACGCTGGCGGTGCGCCGCTGCCCGAAGAATCCAGCTTCGCCCAGAGTGGCGCCGCGTGTCAGTGTATTCAGCACGAAACGGCTGCCCTCGCGATCGACCGACGCTTCGAGGGTGCCGTCGATGATCACGAAGACATCTCGCGCGTGATCACCTTGCTGAATCAGCCGCGTACCAGCGGCGACGGTTTCCAGATGCGACAGCAGTGCGAACATGCGCGCCTGACGCGTAGACAGTCCCGCAAAAAGCGGAATCGTCTGCTGCGGCTTGGTGCCGAGATCCAGACGCAGTAGATCCCATAGCGTGATAATGCGTAGACGCGATCCCAGCGCCGGCGTCAGCGTCATATCGGCGATCCAGGCGACGAACAGTGTCCACGCCGCGAGCGCACCGAATTGCGCCTGGTTGCGCAACTCCCCGCCAGTGAATGCCAGGAAGCCGAGACACAGCGCCACTGTCGCCAGCGTGATCGGCCGCAGCACCGCCGACATCGCAGTGCGCAGCGCCGCCTGCTCCGAGCCCGTGGCACGTGCGTCGGCGTTGAAGCGCGCCAGGAAATGCACGGTGTCATTCACCGCGATGCCGAGGACGATGCAGGCGATCAGACTGGTGGTCGGATTGAGACTGATATGCATGAGACCGAGCGTGCCGAAATAGATCGCGATAGGCACGAGATTGGGGAGCGTCGCGATGAGTCCGGCGCGCGCGGACGTGAACATCACCGCCAGTAGCAGCCAGATCACCGCCGTCGCGATTGCGATCGATGCCAGATGTCCGGAGGCCACCGCGGTGACCGCGCGCGTCGCCAGAACAGTGCTACCGGTCGCGCGCGCTGCGAAAGCCGGCGGCAGTGCAGCCAGCTGCGCATCGAGCCGCGACAGGAAAGTGCCGATTGCCAGCGAGCCGTCCACCTTGATGCGTACCGACACCACTGCGGTACGGAAACGTGCATCGACGAGCTTTTTGACTGTGTCGCCGCCCGCGAATACCAGCAGTTGCTTTACTGCTGCCGCGGAATCCGGCAGAGCACGGCCATGCGGATCATCGCCGCCGGACACTGGGTTAAGCGTGCGGTTGAGCAACTCAACGTAATCGACGTACGAGCTCACCGCGCCCACTTCCGGCTGCCCTCGCAGCCAATCTTCGAGATCGGCCAGCGGCCGCATCTGCTCCGGGTCCGCCAACGCACCATCGACGTGAGTATCGATGAAAATTGTCAGCAAGTTGGCACCGCCGAAATTTTCATTGATCGCATCGAAATCGCGGCGCACTTCTGAATGCTTATCGAAGCTGGAGATGAAATCCGCGCCGGCGCGGATGCGCGTCGCGAACCAAATATTCAGCGATACCACCACCACCGCCGTGATGATGATCTGGCGCCGATGGCGGACATCGAATTCCGCGAGCCGCGATCCCCATTTCGCGAATAGCTGCTGCCCGATCGCCGGCGCTTCCTTGGAGCAGCCGCTCAGATTGAGCAGAGCCGGCATCACGTGCAGCGTCAACAGCGCAACGTAGAGTGTGCCGATGCTCGCGAACACCGCGAACTGGCGCACCGCCGGCAGTGGATTCAGCAGCAGTGACAGGAACCCGACGATCGTGGTCGTCGCCGACAACATCAGACCGACTCCAATGCGCTGCATCACCCACAGCACGCGCTCGTGCCCAGGCGCATCCGGAATCAATTGCCGCGACAGGAACCACGCCGCAAGCAGGTGAATGGTGTACGACAAGCCAATCGTAATCACCAGCGGCGGCACGATCGCCGTCACCAGATTGAGTCCGATGCCGGAGAGCACGGTAGTCGCCAGCGTCAGCGTCAGCGCGGCACCGATCGAAATCAGCGCGACGGCCGCAGCGCGCAGGCTGCGGAAAGTAACCAACAGCAGTACCGCGACCACGCCGAACACGGCCGGCACCGTGAAACGCAGCGTGCGCACCACCGCGCTGCCCGTGGCGGCGCGAACCGGCAGTGTGCCGGTGATATGAACCTCCGCACCCGGTGCGATCTCCGCGGCGATATCGCGGATGCGTCGCGACAAGTCGCGGCTCGCGTATGCGTCCGCGGTCATGCCACCGACGCCGAGCGCGAATGCGGCGTTGCGTCCGTCCGCGGATACCAGCGTTCCGCGATAGAGCGGATTGGCCGCAAGCTGCGCCGGCAGTTCGACGATACGCGCGGGCGCCGCACGCGCCTGCTCAGTGAACGAGCTGGCGACGACGTCATCGCCATCGGCACGCAGATTCGGCGCTGTCGCCAGCGACAGCACCGCGCCGACGCCTTCCAGTTCGCGGAAACGTGCGGTCAGCGCATCAATCCTGCCCAGATTTTCCGCGGTAAAGACCGAAGGCTCGAAACGAATCGCGACGATGACAGGATCATCGTCACCGAAACTGCGACGCACCTGTTCCAGCACCGCGCGTTCGGGATCATGGGCAGGCAGCAATGCTTCCGCCGAGGGATCGATACGCAAGCGCGGCTGCAGCGTCTTGAAATCGACGCAGAGCGCCAGCGACCAAAGGGTGCCGAACAGCGCCGCGCCCAGTATCAGGTAGGGATGATTTGCACTCCAGCGCAGCCAGAAACGCATTAGTTTTCTAACTGAAACGAGTGCGGGCTGAAGTAGTTGGCCGCAATCGAATTGCTGCTGGCAACGCCGACCACCCGCAACGTGGTCCTCGTCGCAGCCTTGAAATCACGCACATCAATACTGGATGCGTACCAGTACTTGTCGGACTGCTGCAGCGCCGTTGCGGGCGCACGTAGTTCCTTGAGCACCTCGTCGTTCTGGTAAAAATCCACTTTCAGCGCGACACAGGTTTTGCGGTCCACCCAGGCGCGCACGCTGGTATAACGCGACGCTTGCCCGGCGCGCGGGCGCATCGCCAAAACCCATACCGCGCGACCATCGAGTTCCGCAGTAGGCTCCAGTTTGTTGTCGCCATTGTTGCCGTCGAACGCAGTCTCGATTTCCTTTACATCGTTGAAGCTGAGATCGGTACCGAGCAACGAACCGTCGGCGCCGGCTCCGCTAATGCGCCGCACGCGTCCGAGCGAAGGCAGATATACGAACATCTGATCCTCATCGCCCGCCTCCGCCTCGCGCAGCAGATACGCGGCACCGGACAAATCCGCCGGCGAGGAAATCCGTAGCCTTGCGCGGACCAATCCTTTTTCGGTGGCAACAACCAGCTTGCCCTTCAGAACCCGGCTCTCGACATCGTGGTCGAACGACGTCAGCTCGATATCCTGGATACGGACAGCCGGCGGCAGATTGCCTCGCATGCAATTCAATACCGACTGCACGGATTCCTCCGCTCTCGCGGGGGACGCGGCAAGCGTGGCGAGCAGAATCGCGGCGGCGGACACAAGCGCTCGAACCGTGGCGGCTAGTCGTATTTTCATTGGCTCCCTTCGATTCGCGGCGACTGCGAATACGAATAGTCTACGCCGCGCCGACCGATGACCGGCTTCATCCGTACCGACGCGCCACCTTCGAGTGGCTGACACGGATATGGCGGCAATGTGAACTGCGTCACAGAAACGAACTTCCACCTCGAATATATTCGCGTCTGGAAACAATCCAGGTGCGCCGTTGGTAACGGCGTGCGTCACTCATAGTACTTGGAATTCTGGAGAAAACGGATGGAAACGGCCTCTCGGTATCGGCCGAGCCTGTTCATCACTGCCGTCTGGGTCATTGCGATGCCTTTGGAGGCTTACGGCGCCAATGCTCGGGTGCCTTTGTGCGAGCCCCTCATCCTCAACTCGACGGCCTTCGAGTACCAGAAGTTATTCACCAGAGCCTCTGTGGCCCGAGCGGTCGATGGCAGCTTCGTGGCCGCGTGGTCGGCCAACCCGTCGGGAGGAAATGACGAATCCGTGCCCTAGCTGGCAGCCTGCTGTCGGAGTTTGGGGATCGTCGCGAGGCTCTGGACGCGTGGACTGACGAAGAACAACAATGGCCTCAGTCCGCCGGGTTGTGCTCTTTCACGAAGGCCACCGCAGCCTTCAGCATGGCGACGCGCGTAGCTTCGTGCGACAGCCAGTGATCCTCACCGGGCATCACGACGAAATCGACCGCTTTTTTGGCTTTCTTCAGCGCCGCGGCCATTTCCTCGCTCTGCTCGATCGGCACGACTGTGTCGTCCTTGCCATGGATCAGCAAGATCGGAGCGTCCGCATGATCCGCCAGCAGCGCCGGAGAGATGCTGCGCATCGCCACATCGCCCTCTTTGTCGGCGCCAGTGACGGCACGCCAGTAACGCGTCGCGCCGCCGGGGGTGTAACCATGTTTCTCGATTTGCCAGCCAAAGAAAGACTGCATATCCGAAGGACCTGCAACCGAGACCGCGCAGCGATAAATCCCGTTTTGCAGGGTCACGCCGGCCAGTGCGGCATAGCCGCCGTAGCTGCCGCCGACGATGCAGACGCGCTTTGGATCGATGAGGCCCTGTGCCACGAGCGCTGCAACACCGTCGGATAGATCGGTTTGCATCTTGCGCCCCCATTGGCCATATCCGGCTTGGCGGAATTCCGTGCCATAGCCGGATGAGCCGCGGTAATTGGGCTGGAACACCGCGTAACCCGCCGCAGCGTAGGCCTGGGCCCACCAGTCAAAGCCGACGCGGTCGCGGACATCGATCGGTCCTCCGTGCGGCAACATCACCAGCGGCAACTTTTCCGGCTTGCGGCCCGGCGGTAACGTCAGCACGCCTTCGATATCGAGACCGTCCGCTGCTTTGTATTTGATCCAGCTCGTGGGACCGACGTCGGACCGATGAATCTCCGGATACGAATAGCCGAGGGGATCGGCCTTGCCGGTTGCGATATCGACCAGCCAGTAAGTGCCGGAATCGTCGTTGCCGTCGGTCTTGACGATCATCCGCGCCAGATCATGACTGAAGGACACGAGTTCAACTTCGTAGCCTGGCAAGGCCTTGCGAGCGCCGTTGTAGCGCGCTTGAAGTTTGCGGTCGAAAAAAAAAGCGTGCGGTTCTTGATCGACATCCGTACCAATCAGGTATCCGTTGTCCGGATCGAATAAATAATCCTCAACGTAACCGTGGATGGTCAGCTCTTCGGCCTTGCCATCCGCGACCGATATTTCCTCGAACACATCGGGATCTCCGGTCTGGTCCAGGACCAGCACCGTGCCAGGTCCGCGCCCGAGTCCGAGCAGTCCGATGTTATGAATCGGCGATATTTTCTCGATCAACGGTTTGCTGTAACCCTTGCCGGGACGAAGCCGCCATTTACCGTCGCTCTCGTCGTATTCTGAGTGCGCGAGAATCGAGCCATCCCTGCCCACTACCCAGCCGCGATCATTGTGGCTCGCCTCCGCTTCTAGTGTTGTCTGCCCCGAGTCGAGATCAACGCGGTAGATGTCGGGATAAGTGTGGGTAAGGCGGTACTGTTCGGTCATGCGAGCACCGGCGTAAGTAATTCCGCCAAAATACCCGTATACATGGCCGTCAAGATGGGTTGAACCGTAGTAGCCTGCCACTAGACGGGCGATGTTCGGAGCGCTCTGGAATATCGGAAAGCTCTTCCCGTCCATTCCGAATTCGATCATCTCCGCGGCCTCGAACGCCCCTATGGAAAGGAGGGGCTCAGCGGTCGGGCTGCTTAGAGTCACCAGCAAATGGGCATCGTCGGCCCAAGTCAGGTCGCGAATCTTCGCATCGCCAACCTCACTGGAGAACAGAGGCTTGCCGTCGAAGCTGAGGACGCCGAGCCGGCGCTTTTCGCCGATGGTTGCGATGAACGCATAACGCGCGCCGGACGGTGACAGCTGTACCCGCTCCACACCCGGCAGACGGCCATAAGCTTCGACCGGCGGCGCGCCTCGTGCCACGGTCATTGCCAGCCATGCGGCCACCGCCACAAAGCAGCATGTCGATTTCTTCATTCCCCACCTTCCCCGATGAATGCATGCATTCTTGGATGGGGCTGCGCGGACGTCAATATGGGCCGCCACCAACCTCTAGCGGATCACCAATCGGAACCGGGTGGTGTTCACACGGGAACATTGGGTCAGCCTTGTGACCGGTCGTCGCGGCCGTGACTCGGCTACGAGTTGGATAATCACCCGCAATCCGCCATTAGATAGATGTAGCGGGGATAAGACATCTTAGCTTGACGAATACCAAGCGAACTCACGGACAGGAGGTGATCAACGTCGGCAGCACACTGGTCGGCACCGACGCTTTCAGCGCCGGATCTGCCTGTCCGGTCAACGCGTACTCATAGAGCATCGCGAGGCGCGCTTGACCGGTCGTGTTCGGGTGGACGCCGTCGGTGTTGATGACCGATTCGTTAGTGCTCGCAACGAACTTGTTCCAGTCGATGAGGCCCGAATGGGATACATACCGGCTGTCACCGGGCGTGACTAGGCCGCGGAGTTCGGTGTTGATCTGAGCCGCCTTGCTGGCGAACGGTGTCGTCGTGGCATTGATCGTAACTGCGTAGCGACACCGGGAATTCCCATAGGAAGCCCACAGTTTCTCGATCTCCTGGCGCGTCTGCACTGCGGTGACGTCGAAGGTGCCGACCCAAGCGTCGTTGGTGCCAAGGTTGGTAATGGCCGTGTCCGGATGGCTCGACCCCATATGATCGGCCCAGAAGCGCATCTCGTGCGATTGGTAGCCGGGTATGCCGAGCTCGTTAAGTTGGTTGGTGTCGACATTCTGATCGAAGACCGACGGCGCGCTCATATAGGTGATGGAATCACCGACCACCGACACGCTGTTGGCTTGGGGACCGTTGCCGACGTAGGGCGTGAACCAGCCAACCACCCGGATCTCGACGGTGACTTGGTTGGTGCCGACCAGGAAGGCGATCTTGCCGTCCGGACCGACGTCGGCGAACACAAGGCGCGTCGATTGCTGATAGAGGCCCGCCTGCACCTGTGGCGCTAAAGGCATCGGCCGGCCATCGCCCCACACGGTGAGGCTCGTCGGCCCGACCGCTCCCCACAGATGCACAATCAAGGCCACCGAGGAGACTCCAGTCGGCGGAACCCCTCCCGCGCCGAGGATCGGGAACGTGCGTGTCACCCCCGCTCCTTCACGGTAAGTCGTTGTCACGAAGACCTCGGCTGGATCTTGCGTCTGGAACCGGGCACCGGTCGAGTATGCCGTGTAGCTCGACCACTCGAACCAACCGACAAAGCTGAGATCGATATCAACACTGCCGTCGGACAGCCCATCGGTTTGGGCGTAGGTCACCTTGATCGTGCCGGTGGTGTCGACCGGTACAGTGACTTGGTTGCTCATCGTCTGGTTGGCCGCGAACGAAACGTGCTCCAGCCCGCCACCGAGTGAGAGGTACCCGGCCTTGGTGGCATTGCGCGCCGTGACGTTGAGGGTGACAGCGCGCATCCCAACGCCGTAGTCGGCACCGTTCAACGGAGCACCATCCAAACCGCGAAGATCGACCGAGTAGCCAGCACTGCCTGGAACGAGGTGAACGCCGGTCCTGAGCGCCGTTGTGGTGGCCGGGGTGTAGTTGTTCGCCGCATCGAACCAACCGATGAGATCGACCATGACGTAAGCACGTGCCCCGTCCGGATCTGACGGCGGGTTGGGGAGATTCGGACTGCTCGCGGGAAGATCGATCAGCAGCGTCCCGTTGCTAAGGCTGCTGGTGATGATCTTGGAAGCTGCGGCGGTCTCGTTGTAATTGAACTGGGCGACCAGTGAGCTATCGTTCTGGTTGGGTGCATGCACGTTGATCAGCCGCCCAAGGTTGTGAGCATTCGGCGGGGACAGTACGGATACCCTTACAACGGCCTGGGTCGCAGCCGATGCGCCCGGCTGGCTCGAAATAGCCAAGGGGATGCTATTGCCGTAGGTAAGCAGCGACTGCCGCCCGTCGTAGATCGTTGTCGAGACGGCCGGCTGAAAGCGGTTGTGATAGACGCAGGGGCTAAAGCAACTTTGTTGCGTAGCATAGAAGCCCACAACACTGACCTTGACGTGCGCGGCGGCCGGGCCGACGTTGGTCACGAAAATGCTCCCATCGGTCGCCACCCGCGTGGAGATTTGCGCATCGACATTTTGGTTGGCCGGGTACTGAATGACACTGCTTTTGTCGGGCTCGTTAGCGCTGCTAACATCGTTAGAGCCAATCCGCACTGTTCCAGCAGTCGTTGACTGCCCGATTGTCACGTTGACCAAAACCGATGAAGTCTGGGACACAGGCGGTGTACCGCCCAGATTGGCTACGGCGACCGGTTGACGAACACCTGTAGGCACTGTGGCATCGATCGCCGTATACAACACCGCGAGTGGGAAGTAGCCCAGCGGACCCGACACGGGTTCGTTGATGGTCGCGGCGGCTCCGACTTCCGTCGGCAGGAACACGATCGTGCTGAGCAGTAGTCCGAGGAATATCCCGACACGCAATGTCCCCAAAGCGACGCAACCGCGGCGGTTCGTGTTGATCAGCATGATGCTTTCCCCAGAGCCCCAATGAGCGTTGGAGTAGAGCAGATAGAGGAGAGAGTAGCAATGTGCCGATAGCCGCCGGTCGATCGTCAAATCAAAATGCCCAAAAGCGGACATGGGTCCTGGTGACGCAATTTGGCGCGCTTGCATTGCACCGACGGACTGGCCAGCTCTGACTTGTACTTGTGCACGTACTTATGCACGAGGCCTTCGTTACTGTAATCGTGTCTTTAGATTTTGCAAGGATGCTTTCAGACTGTCACTAAGAAGTGTGAACTGCGTCACACATGCAATGTACCTCGGTGGCTATAGTTTGTTGTGGGATTATTTAAAAAATAAAAAGGAAGCCTATGAGAAAACTACTCGAGGCCGCCGCTGCGGCCGCCTTCGTTTTGGCCGGCTCGCGCGCAGAAGCTGCCGCCAGTTACCTATTACATGACATGGCAATGGATTACAGCGAGGGCTATGGAATCTCCGCTGCACCGCTGGTGGCAGGCACGGATGGAAATTTTTACGGTGTCGCGGCGGAAGGCGTTTTCACCGCTACGACACAGGCCGGCGGCACCGTATTCAAGATGACGCCGACGGGCACGTTAACGGTTCTGCACGTGTTGGACGAAGCGCCAGTCAATGGTCCTTACATCAATGCGGAGGGTGTTTTCCCATGCGGGCTGGTACGCGCTGGTGATGGCGCCTTTTACGGCAGTGCCATACGTGGCGGCGCCAATGGCAGCGGGACTGTATTCCGCGTGACTGAGGAAGGCGTGTTCACCGTGCTGTACACCTTCAGTGCCAGCGCATCCGACGGGACGAACGTCGGCGGTATTTGGCCCGAGACGATCCTGGTCGGTGCCGACGGCGCGCTCTATGGGACCACCGCCTCCGGTGGCACCAGCGGCAAGGGCACCTTCTTCAAGCTGACTTTCGACGGAAATCTGACGACGCTCTACAACTTCAGCAACGACTACAGCCCATTACAGAACCTATTGATTGCCGGCGACGATGGTAATTTCTATGGCGCCTCCGGCAATACGTATGGTGGCTTCGGCAATACAGTGTTCAAATTGACCGCCACGGGTGGTTATTCGGTGGTGCATCAATTGGCCGCATCAGAAGGCCAATTTGTAACGGCCATGACCGCCGGTAGGGACGGCTATCTCTACGTTGCGACAGTCATCGACGGCGGCTTTTCGCAGGTCGGAGTCAGCTTGGGTTCAGTTTTGCGTCTCACAACTAGTGGCAACGTGACCGTGCTACATCAGTTCGCACCCGAGGTATACCGATACGACTGGTCAGGTTGTTGGGGGGACAATCCATGCAAGTGGCTGCCGTACCCGCTGGGGATCAATGCAGATGGCGGTAGTGTCGAGACACTGCTGCAAGCAGCCGGTGGCACGCTTTACGGAAGCATGACGAATCTCGGCCCCGATGGCGGCGGCGGAATTTTTTCCTTAACCCAGGACGGTGTTTTCACTCTGCTGAATAGCAACGGCGGACTTGCGCCATACTCGTCCGCAGGTACCCTCACCGATGCCGGCGATGGTGGCTACATCCTCACCGTCGAAAGCAGATCCGGCTTGTATCCAGAAAGCATCGTCAAGCTAGTGCCGAATGCCCCGCTTTCGGTCCATGCTGCCTTTACGCCATCGACGGTGCGCTTATTCGGAACGGCCAAGCTCAGCTGGAGCTCGACCGGTGCTTCTTCCTGCACCATAACTGGCGACTATGCCGACAGCATGAAGGACGTTACCGCCACCTCCGGCAGTCGCAGCGTCCGGGTTTGGAGCATCCAGAGACGCAAACCGGCGACGTTCTTCGCAGTGGTCAATTGCAAGAGCGCGGATGGTCTGGGTGTGGCCAACGCGGTGGCGCCGCTGGCAGTTCAATAGCAGAACATACCCAACTGTATAGCCGCAGCGATAAACGAAGCGAATCCCGCCTTAGGCGTGATTTAGAGCGCCTAACGTAGAGGATCGTGACAGCGGCTGCCCTCAATTTAGATTATTGCAGTCCCTGAAACACGCGTGCCGTAATTTGACCCCATACCGCAATCAGGTCGGAATTCGGATTCACGAGGATCTCCAAATGCTGGTCACGATCGGAAGGAACGTCGTCCGCTCCCAATGAGAATGGCTGTCCGACCAAGTTGTTATTTACATCGAACACCGCGGCCGTAAGAGCATTGGTCGCACTATTACCCCAGCCGACGATTGCTCCACCGGACGGTGTCGCAGCCACCGATAGCACAGCCCCACTCGATGAAGAAGGCGTCGGACGACTACCAATTGCGACCGCGGCATGCTGCTTCTTGCATTGGTTCGAGCAGCGCATTAAATAAAGAGTGGCAGTTGCAGTCGACCCATCGCTTGGAGCTGCCGCCAGCGCAATTAATACGTCACCGTTGTTCGCCAGAGTAGTCGAATAAGTTTGCGTGGTCGCCTTTTGGACACGGAGCGGCAGCGAAGTTACCTTTGAACTTGCAGTACCGTCCGCTGAAAAGAATTCAGCTTTGGCGAAATTTCCTGATTGCCTTGACTGCCAGGTAACCATATAGTCGCCACTGGACGACATCGAAATATTTACGTTTTTGAAGGTTGTTGTCCAGCCCAGACCTTTTTGATATGCCAATTGCTGGGGGTCGCCATACGGCGTCCCGTCGAGATGGAATCTACGCGTTTGCACATATTGGATGTGGGTTTCCAACAGCTTCTGATAATCTGCGACAAATGTCATTGCAACGACGAAATCGCCCGCAGCGTTCATCGCGACGGCCAAAGAATTAAACGCTGCATCTTCAATAGCGTACAGCCCGGTTGGCAAATTTTGAGTCGCGACCTGAATTTGTCCCGTTTTAGCCGTGCCGTCCGGATTGAATACCTGGGCACAAACGACCGGGGTGCTTGGCGGAAGATCATAGCAGCCCCATGCCAGAACAAAGTCGCCTGCAGCATCCATCGCAATACCGCTTTCGACATAGAGGAATTTACTGAAGCCGACTGGAACGACGTCCGTCAGTGGCGTTCCATCTGCAGCAATGCGCCGATAGGAAAACGCAGCCGTATTACCGGACGAGTCAACACTGGTCAAATCTGGCCAGACCACACCAAAGTTCCCGGCAGCGTCCTGAGCGATATGCAGCTGAAAGGGATAGCTACTTTCCTGTGCAACGGTAATTTCCGGCGTCAGTGGCGTCCCGACATCCGTGGCCTGCGCTAGTCCCACCAAAAACATCGATAGCGCTCCAGCTGCAAGCGAAAAGGTTTTGCCGACTTGATTGATCACGACACTCTCCACGGAAATCCCGTTGTATCAACGGCGTTATTCAAGTTTCAGCCCGGTCCCATTTATCCTCCTTGATCGCCTGCTTTCAGTCAGACTGACGAGGTCGTTCGGTACCTGGGTTTTTTCTACGCCGTGCTGCCAGAGCAAGTCCTAAGCCTGCAATCAAATCCCATCCCGCGGCTCCACCTCCTCCCTCGCCATTCTGAGCGGGGGTGCTCGGCGTGCTAGGCACGCCCGGTGTGGCGCTGACTTCGGCGGACTGGGCACTTTCGCCGTTGACATTGAGGGCAGTTATCTTGAAGTAGTAGGGCGTGCCATTGTTCAGATCAGACACGGTGACGCTGGTGCCGGTAATACTGGTTTTCACCGGAGCAAGAGCTTCTCCGCCCACTTTCGTTCCTTGGTAGAGGTTATAACTCGTCACATTACTAGTCGCCGCCGGCCAAGCCAAAACAACTTGCGCAGTGCCGGCTATCGCCGTGACCCCAGAGGGAGCTGGGGGTGTTGCGCCAGCCGGCATCGAATTGATCTTGGCGACGAAGGCGTTTTCGTAGCCTGCGAGCGCGCCCTGTAGCGCATGAGCGGTCGGGAAATCTGTCGAAGATGTGCTTCCCGCGACATAGGCATCACCAGAGCCATCCACGGCGATGGCACTGGCACCACCAGGCATGCTGCCGCCCAGGTAGGTCGAATACAGCAGCGCGTCGCCGGCCGCATTGAGCTTGGCGACGAAGGCATTGCCATCGCTGCTGGCGAGCGTGCCCTGTAGCGGGTTGACAGTAGGGAAGTCAGGCGAGTTGGCGAATCCTGCGACATAAGCGTTGCCAGTGCTATCCACAGCGATTGCGCTGGCACTATCGCCTTGACCGTCACTATTGCTGCCACCCAGATACGTCGAATACAGCAGCGCGTTGCCGGCCGCATTGAACTTGGCGATGAAGGCGTTATGGATACCCGCTTTCACGCTTTGCAGCGGATGCACGGTGGGGAAATCGGTCGAGCTTGTGTATCCCGCGACATAGGCGTTACCGGCGCTATCCACGGCGATGGCGGCGGCGCCATCGCCGGTGCCGAAACCGCTATTGGCATCGCCGAAACCACTGCCGCCCAGATAGGTGGAATACAGCAGTGCGCTGCCGTCCATGTTGAGCTTGGCGACGAATGCATTGCCGTAGCTGCTAGCGAGGGTGGCCTGCAACGGATTGACCGTGGGGAAATCGGTAGAGCTCGTGTATCCCGCGAGATACGCGTTACCGGTGCCATCCACAGCGATAGCGTTGGGAAAGTCGCCACTGGGGCTGCCGGGAACAACTTCGGCATTGCCGCCAAGGTAGGTGGAATACAGCAGTGCACTTCCAGCTGCATTGAGCTTGGCGACAAAGCCGTTGCTGCCGCCGTTCGCGATGCCTGCATGAGTGCTCTGTAGCGGGTTGGCGGTAGGGAAATTGGTCGAGTACGTGCCCCCCGCGACATAGGCATTGCCTGCACTGTCCACGGCGACGGCGTCTGCGCTGTCGCCACCGGAGCCACCCAGATAGGTGGAATACAGCAGCGCACTACCGTTTGCATTGAGTTTGGCTACAAAGGCGTCTTGAGCGCCCGCGTTGACGCTCTGCAGTGGATTGACGGTAGGGAAATCGGTCGAATATGTGACCCCCACCACATAAGCGTTGCCGACGCTATCCACCGCGATGCCGCCGCCAAAGTCACCAGTAAATTGGCCCCCGCCGCCGAAGCCGCTGCCGCCCAGGTAAGTGGAATAGAGCAGCGCGCTGCCGTCAGCGTTGAGTTTGGCGACGAAGGCATTGCTATTACCACCCGTAGCCGCGTTTGAGCCTTGCAACGGGTTGAGAGTGGGAAAGTCGATCGATGTTGTGCTTCCTGCGACATAGGCGTTGCTGGCGCCGTCTATAGCGATGGCGCTGGCATTATCGCTACCCTTGCCGCCCAGATAAGTGGAATACACAAACGCTGGGTCGATGATCAGACGCCGGCTGTGATCGTAATCATTCATGGCAAATCCCAGCTGCCGATTTTTTTGATCGAGCACGTAATGGCCGGCGATGTGCTGCCGTTCGCCATTGGCTGAATCCTGGTAAATCACCGGCTTGAGTTGCCGCAGCGTTCGCCCTTTGAGCTGAATCAGCAGGTCACCATCGCTGTCCAGAGACAGGCGATCGGCGCCGTCGATCTTGAGCTTGATCTGCTGCGCTTCGGCGTTTGGCGCAACAACGAGGTCATATTCCAATTGCTGCGGATTGCCGTAGATCACCCAGTCGATGCCGGGATAAACCTGTTCGTAACGCACGGCGCCATAGTGAGCGACCTGGCTATGCCATTTCGAGCGGTCATTGCCGACGAAGTAGTTGCTGAAGCTCTCCTGTCGGGCTTCGGCGCGCAGATCGGGTTTTGCTTTGGCATGCACCAAGCTCAGGCGCAGCAGAGATTGCGCGACGGGCGCTGCTGATTTCTTGTTAAGGTGGGCATTACCCGGCTGCTCCATTTTTCCTTGAGCGAGGTTCAGCAGGGCACCCTGTTCGGTGAGGCCCACGCTGTAGCCACCGGCTCGCGCCAGATACTTCACTGTGGATGGTGCCTGCCCGACATTGGGCTCGAAGCTGATCGGCAACTTGCCGTAAGCAGACGCGATGCGGTCGTGTGCTGCGGTATCTGTTGCCGCTGCGGGTCGCAGTACAGCAAGGGCGGTGGACTTTAGACTTGCTTCAAATGGGGCGGCGGTGGCAAACGCCACCACCGCTGTGCAACTCGCTGCCAGCACCGCTAGCCCCAACCTCACACGAAGACCGGTCCGTGTTCGCCAGCTTTCTGACAAGTCCGCTACTAACTTCATTTGATTGCCTCGTCTGCAGATGCCGGCCAGGTTGATAAACGCATTCTTAATCGACGAGAGCCCAGCAGAACCTGTCTATCGATTGTGCAAACAGGTGCCCAATCACTGATGAACAGAAATGCCATTCGCATGATCAGCATGATGCAAATACGCAATTTTGCGGTTTCCAATGGAACTTTTGGAACTTTCCGTCAGATCACCCAGGATTCCCTGCACCGGCAGCGCGCTCAATGCCGAATCTGCGGTTGCCTTTCCCACGCCCGTGAGGCACCGACTGTTCTATATTCGTGTTTACTCCCCCGATTGCCCTCCGAAGCCAAGGGGGAACGATCTGCAACGTGAGCTTATCGTTTCGGTTCAGCCGAAACTGTGAACTAGTTCACACCTGATCTTCAAGACCCCGCCGTGTGAGCCATAAATCACCGTTATTTGCCAACACCTTCCTTCAAGCCGAAATTCGAAGAGGTGGCTTGGCTGTTCTTAAGCTAAACCCTTCGTTGTGTGGCCGAGTGAACAGCTTCAAAGTGGATTCCGCTTCTTTTCGCGTTCGCCAAAATAATGAGGGTCTAGGAAAATGCGTCGCTGTCTATCTGGGCTTCCCGGCGTTCGAAATCCGCGGCCGGAAAGCTGTCATTCGCGCAGACCGGTTAGGGCTGCTTTGTCGCGAAGGCCTTATGCAGCCCGCCAAGGTGGGCAGATGAAGCCTGCGCGCCCGCACGGTCAACGGATCTGGCCTCGGCGCGTTTTTGCACGCATGGGCAACCGTGCGTACAACCGCACGTTTCGGTGCAGCGATCGCAGGAAATCCGATTGAATATCAGTATGGTGGACAATGTTTCTCCTAGTGCGTCCAAAATCCGAAGTGCGGTAACTCGAAGGCTGTGCACGCTCAGCTCGGCGCTCCTGTGTCTTTGCGTGGCGAACACGGCGAGTGCGGATCAGCTGATTTCCGCGCGCCGGGCTGACGGCGCCAATGTGCCGTTAACAAGCTTCGCCGCGATGAATAGCGGCGGCTGTGCCCCGCTGGCGGTAATTTCGCCTGGCGCGGGCGGTACCGAAAAGACCATGGGTTACCTGGCAACCGGGTTACGTAACGATGGTTGGAATGCCGTTGTCGTCGGTCATCGGGAAAGCGGTCCGCAAGCAGTGTCTTCGGCTGTCATGACTTCTGGCGTCCGACGCGGCTTGCTTGCCTTGACCACAAATCGCGGGGCTTACACCGCCCGGTTCATGGATATTGCCGCCGCGCTCGCCGCGGAAAGCAGCCGTTGCCAGCCACCGTTCAAGGCACTCCTTGGCCACTCCATGGGTGCAGCCACCGTGATGTTGGAAGCCGGCGCGGAGAACAAGTTGGGACTGGTGGGACAAGATCGATTCGATGCCTATGTCGCAATGTCTCCACAAGGTCCCGGTTCGATCTTCACTGCAAACGCCTGGAGAGGAATTCGCAAGCCCGTACTCAGTCTCACCGGGACGCGGGACAACGCGCTCGAAGGACGATGGCAGGCGCGTACCATGCCGTTTTCAAATATGCCCGCAGGCTGCAAGTGGCTCGGCGTGATTGACGGCGCCACCCATATGAACTTTGCGGGCGGAGGTGCTGCGGCGACCACCGAAGCACTCACGCTGAAAATGTCTCTGGCGTTTCTTGACAGCTTACGCAACGGCCGGTGCGGCTCACCGCCGACGGCTGGGGGAATCAGCGTGCAGGCGAAATGACCAAGCGTTGATGTTTAGGGCTGGATTGTTTTTTATCTGAATTCGTCGACCAACGCTTTGAGTGTCAATGATGAATCCGAGCTGAGTAGCAGGTTAGCGACAGAACAGAGAAGGGCCGGCATCGCGCCAGCCCTCTCTATGATCGGGACAAGGTTCGCAGCGTTAATCGTGCCCGAACAGTTCCGGTAGCGTTTTGGTTCCTTCCTTGCGAACCGCTTCCAAAGCCTTGGGATTAAGCATGAGCTCCTTGAGAATCGTGGGCGCGACCTGCGTGGTCGACACCTTGGTCGACACTGTGCGCGCTTTCAACGAAGGGAATGACACCATCAACGCCACGCCGGTGTCGTTCAACGAACCACCGCCGTGTTCGGCGATCTTCTTTGAGCTGCCCGAGTAGATGACGCCGGCATTCGGCTGGATGAAAACGTTCGGAGCGCGGGCAGCAGCGATGGGGTCACTGGAGGTTGGATCACCGAATAACGCCGCCAGACCGGAGCCTGATGTGATGCTGCCCGGCAGTATCGTTCCGGTGGGCAAGGTGTCGGCGAAGATGGCGGACGTGTTGTTTTGCAACTCGGCAACGACGTTGGCGATATTCGACGACGATTGATTCTGTAGCCAGACCAGGCCGACATCATCAGTCTGCAAGTGGCCGTTGGTCGATAGCGTGGCTCCGCTATTCGGATTGGTGAAGCTGGATGGCGAATCGATCGTCGGATCGGCGGCGGCGATGAAGCCGGAGGGATCCTGCACGGTGGCATTGCCGCTGCCGCCGCTTTCCATTGCGAGAGTACTGGGATCGATCGGCGACTGGCCATGCTTGGCGCTGATGATGATCAGAGTCGATTGCAGCAGATGCCGGGTTTTGAGTTCGCCGACAATGCGGCCGATCGATTGATCGGTGTGAGCCAGTGCTCCATTGAGGTTGACGCTGGGTGTACCAGCGTCATCCACGTAGCCGCCGACCGGCAATTTCTGCCCAACGCTGACTTCCTGGAAATTCAGGCCGAATAGGATCGGCACGCCGAGCCACCTACTGCCATCGGACTTCAGACCATTGATCTGATTGATGACCGCCTGCACCTTGACGTCATCGTAGGCTTCGATCGCCGGCATACAGGTCGTGTAGTCGGAGACCTTATTCACCGGCAATGAATTGATACCGTCACAGAGCAACAAGGTGGCGTTCAAGTCGACGCCGTTGGCGGTGCCCCCATTAGAGATCAGCGAATTGACTTCGGGCGCGTACAAATCGTCGACTCCCGATCCTGAGGGGCCGTTGACCAGGTCGTAAGCCGGATGCTTGTCCGCCCATGCGGTTCGGCCGCCTGCGTCCTTGATGACTTCGAATACGGTGTTAACCTTTATAAAACCGTGCGGATAAACCGGCTTGCACGCACCGTTTGATGTCTTCCGCATTGGCAAGTTTGCAGGATTGATGCCGCCGCTGAACAGCTTGCTGGAGTCGTACTCAATGCTTTCGTCGAACACCGCTTCGATGCCTGGATTGCCCGTGCAATTGCTGCCCGGCGCATACAAGGTGCGGTCGTAACTGTCGTCGTAGTAGACACCGGTCGATTTTGGAGTTCCGCCCGTCACCATTGATAACAAGCCTGGAAAGGAGTCCGAAGGCGTGGTGGTATGTGCGTCGCTATAGATCACCGAAGTGGCGCTCAAATGCGCAAGATTGGAGTCCGGATTGTTAGCGATCCAATTGGCCAGATCCACCTGATGCATACCATCGACGCTGATCAGAAGAACGTGTTTGACCGCATGTGATCCATGCCGCCCGCCGCGATGTTCGCCGGCCATTGCGGTACTCGAAATCGAGGCAAACGCTGCCGCTGACAAGATCAATGCTTTCCAGTTCATGATGCTCCGCTCCGTGTTGGATAAAACCATATCCGGAGCCTAGATTTAGTATGTGAAACTTTTGTGAACCGCGGCGTTTTCCACACCCGGTCCGATTACCCCACGACTCAGTTCCGATTGGCTGCCATTCGCCACCAGTCGTTTCGGAAGGCCACGCACATCAAAACCAATACTTAGGCGGCCGGCATCGCACCGACTGACAACCGCTGCACGTGACCCTCCGCACCAATACGCAAAAAGGCTTCGATGGCACGCGATCGGCATTCGACATGTTCGGCCGGCGATTGCGCGAGGCGCGCGCGCGCCAGCCACCACCATGGCCTGGCACTGTCGGCTCCGGTTGCCGCAATCAAGGTGTCGACCCGGCTGATCCCTTCTTCGATCAATTCGTGCCACGGCCCGTCGCCCGGAATCTCGAACAAGGCCAGCCACGCCGCAATTTCCCACAGCCGTGCACGCGTGCGTTGCCCGCTGGCGATCGCGGCGCGCGCGTTGTCGAAGGCTTCCTGTAGCTGGCCGGCGGCGCAGTAAGCCCGCGCGAGTACGGCCAGCGAGTGCGCTTCAAACTGATGCGCGGGGCCGCCCTTGGCGATCAGCGGACGCATTTGCTCCAGCAACGGTAGCGCGCTCGCGGCATCGCCTTGCAGCACATGCGCCAGGCCGAGCGCGCGCAGAGCAACGGCGCGGAAGTAAGGGCTGCCATAGGCTTCGGCGCGCTGCAAAGCGATCTGGGCTTGTGCCAGAACGCCGGCGTAGTTGCCGGATATCCACGCGAGATCGACGCGGAACGCGTACATCCAGCTGGCGGCGCGCTGCCCCTGTTCGGCATAGGCCAGCGCCGCATCGAGATGTTCGCGCGCCGCCGGCAAGTGCCCGGTCCAGGCTTGCAGCAGACTGTAAAAACCACGCGACATGTAGTTGTCTTCATCGACGGCTGCGGTCAGCCAGCCGCTGCCGTCACCCTTGGCGATCAGCTGTACACCTGCGGCGGGCTCACCGGCGGTCGCACAGGTCAACAGCAGCGCCACGCGGTAACGGCGAACGAGGTCGCGCGCATCCGCAGCGAGCGCCCTGTCGACGAACTCTTCAGCGATACGCATCGCTGCGGCGGCATCGCCGCGATGCAACAGCTCCACGGACCAGGAGATCAGCACTTCCGCGAGCAATGCCGTGTTGCCCAGGGCTTCCGAAACACTGCGCGCTTCATCGTAAATCTGATCCGCTTCTTCGATGGGCAAATTGATGAACGTCGCCAGCCGCAGCAGTCCCGTGAGCGCCATGACGCGCAGCTGATTCACCGCAGCCGACGCTGGCGCGCGCCGCGTGTGTTCCAACGCCAGACGGTATTGCTTCAGCGTCGTCGGCGCATCCTGCGTACTGCGCCACTGGGCGGCGAGCAGGTTCCATTGTGCCGCCCGCGCCCACTCGGCGGCGCGACGCCAATGATGGGCGATACCGACCGCCGCTTCGGTCGGCGGCGCCGTCGGCGGATGATCTTCTTCAAGCTGTGCCGCCAGCCGCGCATGCGTCGCGGCGCGCGTGCGCTCAAGCTGTGTCCGGTATGCGACGTCCTGAATCAGTGGGTGTGAAAAAACGTAGTCACCATCGGCACCATCGCTTAAGCCGACGAGACCTTTGCGGACCAGCACACTCAATTGCTGGCGACAGGCTTCGATGTCGACGCCGCTCAAGCGCGACAGCGTGCGCGCATCGAAATCCTGTCCGATTACAGCCGCGGTTTGCAGCAGATTCTTACCTGCTTCGTCGAGCCGATCGATGCGCGCGGCCACCAGCGCTTGCACCGTGTCCGGGATCGGCCATTCATCGTCGATCGCTCGCATCAGCCGATACGCACCGTTGGTTCCCTGCAAGTGCCCGGACTCTTTCAGCGCTTGCACCGCCTCCTCGACAAAGAAAGGATTGCCGGCGGCACGCGCACCAAGGCGTTGTGCGAGATCGGTGAGGCTGGGATCGACACCCAACAGCTCACTCGCCAGCGTTTCGATCTGAGCGTCATTGAGCACGGCCAGCGCCACGCGCTCGTGGGCATGCGCTTGCAGCCAGCCGTCGGCGTATTCCGGTCGGAAATTCAGCAGCAGCAGCGTGCGGCTGCCGGCAAGCTCGCCACAGAGCGCATCGAGCATTGCCTCCGTTCCCGCGTCCGCGAAGTGCAGGTCCTCCACCAGCAAGACCTGTGGTTCATCCGTGCGCGCCAGAAACCGTGCGAGGAAACCCTGTAGGCTGCTGCGGTCCGGTGCTCCGCGCGATAACTGCGCAGTGCCGTCGTCGATCCCGAGAAATTCCAACATCTGCGGCAGCAGCGTCGCCGCATTTGCGTCAAATAGCAGCAAACCACCAGCAGCCAGACGGCGTGCGTCCGCGGCCGACGCGCCGGGGGCAATGCCAAGCCGGCTGCGTGTCAGCGCGAGAATCGGATGCAATGGCAGTGCAGATGCGTACGGCACACCCGCCGCCCGATGCACGGGAATGCCGCGACGCTCGCACTCGATCGCGAATTCGTGACAGAGGCGACTCTTGCCGACGCCGGCCCCGCCGGTCACGACGATGATATTGCCTTGCCCATCGTGTACCCGGTCGATCGCTTCGCGCAGCCGGCGCAACTCGCGTTCGCGCCCAACGAACCGTGCGGCGCCTCGGGCCAGCGCCCGATCGAGACGGGTCTGGATCGTGCCGACCGCTTCGACTTCGTAGACCTGCACCGGCGCGGAAGCACCTTCCACGGCCATGGCCCCAATCTCGCGCAACCGGAAGTAACCCTCGACCAACGCCGCCGTTGCGCGCGTGCAGTAGGCGCGTCCGGGCTCGCAGATATGCTCCATGCGCGCGGCGAGATTGACGGTGAGTCCCTGCGCCGTGTAGTCCATGCGCAGATCGTCGCCGATGCTGCCGACGATGACATCGCCGGTGTTGATCCCGATCCGCATCGCCAGATTCAGGCCCAAAGTCATGCGCAGCTCGTTGGCGTAGCCGCGCAGTTCGCGCTGCATCGACAGCGCCGCATGACATGCGCGCTGTGCGTGATCTTCATGCGCGACCGGCGCGCCAAACAGGGCCATGATGCCGTCGCCCGTGTATTGATTGATCGTTCCTTCGTAGCGGTGCACGACGGCACCGAGAATGGCGAAGTAGCGATCGATAATGCCGTGCCAGGCCTCCTCGCCCGCCTGCTCGGCGAGATGTGTGGAACCCTTGAGGTCGGCGAATAGAACCGTCACACGCTTACGCTCGCCTTGCAGCGCCGCACGCGTTTTCAGGACTTGCTCCACCAGATGCTGCGGCGTGTACGAGCGGATGCGTTGGAGACCTTCACCGGCAGCCGCGCCGGCACCGATCTTTGACCCGCAATGGTTGCAGAACCGGCTGCTGTCCGGATTGCTGCTACCGCAGTGGTTACAGGTCAACATATTGAGGGGGACAGTTGAAAAAACCCCTCAATCATATTTGAAACAGCGAGCGGTTATTCGTCGCGCGCTTCGTCTCTCCGTCGCTGTCGGCCGGTCAGCACGTTTGAATGTCAATTCGTAAACAGCCGGATCGTAGCGACACCGATCCGGCAGCCTTCATCTATATCTCATTTAGGAGAAACGGCCAGGATATGCTCGGGCGCTTGCCGGCCACCGATCCCGGCTGCAACGCCGTTGTCTCCGACTTGGAGCAGCGATCGGTCGAACGACGAGCAGCTCCAATTCGCTGCGTCGTTGATCTCCGCCGGCGTCGCCTGCGATCCGCCCTGGAAGCTCGCCTGCTCAGGGAATTTGCAAAGCGGCATGGTGCGGGCAACACCTTGCGCCGGGTTGTCGTTGACGAATTTAGTGGCGACGATCGCATCCGGTGCGCTGCCCTTCTCCACCCAATTCTCAAGGGCGGTCAATGTGTCAAAGCTGCTGGGGCCGGGACCGCCACCGCAATGATGCATATCGGGCACCATAAACAGACGGACATTTTCCTGGAGCTTGTCGTAGCGCCCATTAACTCTGTCGGCCAACCCTTCATAGAACATGATCGAGCGCATGGGTGTGAGAGCGGGATCGCTGAAGCCGTGATAGATCAACAGTTTTCGATTTTTGGCAATGAACCGATCGAATTTTGCAGGCACGTCCGCATCGCCGGCATCGGTACGCTTGTCGAAGAGATTGAGAGTCGCGGCGCTAATCGGCGTATAGGCACTACCGTCGAAATCGCGGGTGTTGAAATTAGCGTCACGCTCGACGAAGTACTGAACGGCGTGATCGACGAACTGCCAACCCAACGGGGCTGGTGCAAAGCCGATGTTACCCCAGGGTTCAGCGGCTGAAAGATCCAATCCGGCTCCCGGAAGCAGGCCACCGAGGGTCCACTCAGCGGCACCGTCCGCACCGCTCAGATCACTGATCGCAAAGCCGGGGTAGACGATTTTGTGGTTCGCATCAGTGGCTGCGCTGAAGTAAGCCGTCAGCGTATCGACCTGCCCTTGGGATAAACAATTGCTGCTTTGACCCGCCTGGCACAGCAGGGACTGCGGCTTGAAGGAGCATGCCGCCGGATTCTGAATGATGCCATCTGCCACACCATCGGTCGCATCGCACGCAGCCAATGTCGCCTGGTCAATCGCCGGCAGTAACGTATAAGGAATGAACGTATCCGGAGTCAGGAGTTGCTTGTCGAACTGTGCGCCTGCAGCAATGGAGCGGATGCTCATGAACGGATCGCCGGCCACGATGCCGTCATAATCGTCGGGGAAGCGACTCGCCTCCATCAGCGCCATGCGTCCGCCGTTGGAGCAGCCGTCGAAATACGCTTCGTGAATCTTGCCCTGATCGAAAAACTTCTCGGTCAGACTCTTGGCGGCAACCGTGACATCGTGCGTCGCGCGAAAATAGTAATCGGTGATTTTTGCTTCGTCTGGAGTACCGTCCGCTTTCAGCGCCCAGCGCGCATCGGTGACGATTCCCGCAAAATCGGCCGCATTCAAGCCCTGGCCCGTATGACCCGTGTCGGAGATTGCGATCGCATAGCCTTTGGGCAACGCTTCAGAAGCATCCACTGGATTGTCCGCACCAAAAGCAATGAATGCGGCACCCGCAAACCCGCCGACGCCTTTGAAATAGAACTTGCCGTTCCAGTTCGCGGGCAATTGCATCTCAAAATTGGCCGAGCCCTGCGGCGCTCCATTGCCGGCCGTCACTACCGCTCCAAAGACATCGCAGAATTCGGGTTTTGACCCGACCGCCGGAGTGTCGATAGCCGCTGAGACGCTCACGTGATTGACACCCAATGCGTTGAGCGCGCTCGCCGTGCAGTTTGGCAATGCCGCCGAAGCTGGGCAGGTGGCGAGCATACCAATCGCCAACGTGACAAAGCCGCTGAGCGAAGTGGAATTTTTCGAGCCAAGCGATCCCTTTTTTTCGTAAGTGTTCACGGTCTTCCTCGTGAGTTAGCGTCTATCTGATTGCCCAGCCCGACTCTCGCCAGCGCCGAACCCGCGACGTATTGCGGAATGAGGATGTGCCTCGGTTCACGCTTTACACCACCCGATTAAAAATGCAGCTGAAAATCGTTTTATTAAATTTCTGGTGGTAACGGTATGCGCTTAAAACAGCGGCGTCAAGATTTCGGAACCCAGTTCCACTAGACGAAATTCGTGATGCGATTGGGGTTGGACGGCAGCCACGCTGACAATTCGAATACGGGGCCAGCAGAGTGAACGATCGGTGTGAATGCAGCGCTGCTACTGCAGCCGCTCCCGGAAAAATTCGATGACCCGCTTCGCCGCTTCCTTGGTGGGTTCACCGTCTTTGTCGATGAGGTGAAGTGTGACCACGCTGTGTGGTGTCCCGGTCAGTTTGGCAGTGTCGGGATTGCCGTAGCGATCTTCAAGTTCAATGGCTTCAAACGCCGGACCGAGTTCACGTCGTAGCGTTTCGAACCGCTCCGGCGGGCAAGCCCGATCGCCCTTGAAGCGCATGCCCAGAACCTTGTCACCGCGCGCGCAGCGGTCGCGCAAGCATTGCAATTCCACCGGCGAGACATGCAGCGCCCCTTTACGGTCGGTGCTGACCGGGAAAGGTAGCGACGGCTGCGACAACACCGGCGCCATCATGCTCGGCTCCAGCATCATCGACAGGGCGAAATTTCCAGTCAGGCACATGCCGATGGCGCCGACCCCTTTACCGCCCGACTCCGCATGCGCATGGCGCACCAGGGCGCGCAGCCAGTCGGTGATGGGACTCGACTGATGCGCCGCGAGCACCGAAAACTCGCGGGAAATACAGACACGGGTGATCGACTTCAACATGTAGCTGCGCGAAGCCGGCCGCCCCGCTTCGCCGACGAACAACGGCATGTAAACGCGAAAACCCGCATCGACCACCCAATCCGCGAAGCGCACGACCTGCGGCGTAATGCCTGGGATTTCGTGCATCACGATCACTGCGGGTCCGCTGCCGCGGACGTAAACCGGTTTCTTCCTGCCTTGGTCGGTGAAGGAAGTCTGTTCGTAATCGGAAAGCATGGCCGATTTTTCCGTGTGCCGGTGCGCCGCGAGTTGTCCCTCGGACCTACGACGCCTTCGGCTTCACGGACAGATAGCGCGCCAGTTCGAGCTTGCCGATCTGGTTGCGGTGAACTTCGTCGGGACCATCGGCCAGACGCAGCGTGCGCGCGCTGGCATAGGCATAGGCGAGTGGAAAGTCGTCGCTGACGCCGCCGCCGCCATGGACCTGAATCGCCCAGTCGATGACCTGGCATGCCATGTTGGGCGCCGCCACTTTGATCATCGCAATCTCTTTCGCGGCGACTTTGTTACCGACGGTATCCATCATGTGCGCCGCACGTAGCACCAGCAGGCGCGCCTGGTCGATCATGATGCGTGCCTCGGCGATGCGCTCCAGCGTCACCGTCTGCGCCGCCACCGGCTTGCCGAACGCAATGCGTGAAGCCGAGCGCTTGCACATCAATTCCAGCGCGCGCTCCGCGAGACCGATGAGACGCATGCAGTGGTGGATGCGTCCCGGACCGAGGCGTCCCTGGGCAATCTCAAAACCGCGGCCTTCGCCGAGCAGCAGGTTCGACACCGGCACGCGCACGTTTTCGAAAAGCACTTCGGCATGGCCGTGCGGCGCGTCGTCGTAACCGAATACGGGAAGAAAGCGCAGGACCTTCACGCCCGGCGCGTCGCTCGGCACCAGGATCATCGATTGCTGCTGGTGCCGGTTCGGATTTTGCGGGTCCGACTTGCCCATGAAGATCATGACCTTGCAGCGTGGGTCGTTGGCGCCCGAAGTCCACCACTTGCGACCATTGATAACGTAGTGATCGCCGTCGCGCGCGATTGACGCTGCGATGTTGGTCGCATCGCTTGAAGCAACCTCTGGCTCGGTCATCGCGAACGCCGAACGGATGCGTCCATCGAGCAGCGGCTCCAGCCACTGCTTCTTGTGCTCCGGCGAACCGTAACGGACTAGCACCTCCATGTTGCCGGTATCCGGCGCGCTGCAATTAAACACTTCCGGCGCCCACGGCACGCCGCCCATGATTTCGCACAACGGCGCGTAATCGAGGTTGGTCAGTCCGGCGCCGAGTTCGGAATCCGGCAGGAACAGATTCCACAGACCGGCCGCCTTCGCCTTCGCCTTCAATTCGTCGATGATGGGGACCGGCTGCCAGCGGTCGCCTTCGACACGCTGCTGATAAAAGACGCGCTCGTTCGGATAGACGTGTGCCTTCATGAACGCGTTGAGGCGTTCGCTCAGCGCCTTCGTCTTCGGTGAATATTCGAAATCCATGGTGCCTCCAAATTAAGGTGTTAAATCGGTTCGTAACGGAATGACCGTCATGAACAGCGGCATATTCATGCCTGGGAACCGGAAGCCTGCGCCCGTTCAGCGCCGCGCCAAAATCTTTTCAACCTGCCGCCAGCCCAGCGCCGCCAGTTCCGGCGCACGGCGGCCAAGCGTCTCTCCTTGCGCACTGGCAGCGGTGCCGTCGATCACGCGGCGCATGATTCCCTGCGCGATGGCGCCGAGACGGAACAGGTTATAGGCGATATAAAAATCCCAATGCTCCTGCGCGATCGGTGCACGCGATGTGCGTCGGCAATATGAGTCGATGTAGTCGCGCTCAGCCGGGACACCTTCGGGTATCGTCTCGCGACCGGCCAGTCCTCTCATCAGGTTCGCCGGCAGATACCACGGCAGGCAATGGAATGAAAAATCCGCGAGCGGATGGCCGAGCGTCGACAGTTCCCAGTCCAGCACCGCGAGCACGCGGGGCTCGGTCGGATGGAAAATCATATTGTCGATACGGAAATCGCCGTGCACGATCGAGGTATCGTCGCCAGCCGGAATGTTGCCCGGCAGCCACGCGATCAGTTGCTCGAAATCCTCAGAGCGCCCGGTTTCAGAGGCGCGATACTGCTTGATCCAACGATCGATTTGTCGTGTGAAATAATTGCCCGGCTTGCCGTAATCGGAAAGCCCGACTGCAGCGTAATCAACCGCATGCAGCGCGGCCATGACGCGATTCATTTCGCTATAAATCGCCACGCGCTCCGCTGTCGACAATTCAGGCAGTGCGGGATCCCAGAAGATGCGACCGGCGACGCAATCCATGACGTAGAAAGCTGTGCCGATAACTGAATCGTCCTCGCACAGGCAGTAGCTCTTCGCCACCGGCACATCGCTTTTCGCCAGTGCCGTGATGACGCGATACTCGCGATCCACTGCATGCGCCGACGGCAGCAATTTGCCCGGCGGCTTGCGTCGCAACACGAAGCGGCGTCCGCCGGCGCTGAGGCGGAACGTGGGATTCGACTGACCGCCTTTGAACTGCTCGACGGTCAGCGGTCCTTGCAAACCTTCGATGCGCGGCGTCAGCCACGCTTCAAGTCGCGCTACATCGAAACGGAAGCGCTCGTGGACCGGAATCGTATCCGCGGTGGCTGCGTCACTCATAGTTCCACTCTCCTTCAGCCGGCAAACGCCGCGATGCCGGTCTGGGCGCGTCCTAGAATCAGCGCATGCACATCGTGCGTGCCCTCATAGGTATTGACCACCTCGAGGTTGACGACGTGACGGATCACTCCGTACTCATCGGAAATGCCGTTGCCGCCGAGCATGTCGCGGGCTGTACGCGCGACGTCAAGCGCCTTGCCGCAGGAATTGCGCTTCATGATTGAGGTGATCTCCGGTGCTGCGATTCCCGCATCCTTCATGCGGCCCAGACGCAGGCAGCCCTGCAATCCCAGCGTAATCTCCGTCTGCATATCGACGAGTTTTTTCTGTATTAACTGGTTGGCCGCCAGCGGCCGTCCGAACTGCTTGCGATCCATCGTGTACTGGCGCGCAGTCTGCCAGCAAAACTCCGCCGCGCCGAGTGCGCCCCATGCAATGCCGTAGCGGGCTGAGTTGAGACAGGTGAACGGTCCTTTCAGACCGGTGACGCCGGGCAGCAGATTTTCCTCGGGCACGAACACCTCGTCCATGACGATCTGGCCGGTGACGGAAGTGCGCAGTCCGACCTTGCCGTGGAGTGTCGGCGTGGACAATCCGCGCATGCCTTTTTCGAGAATGAACCCGCGGATCAAACCGTCATCGGTCTTCGCCCACACCACGAAAACCTGCGCGATCGGACTATTGGTGATCCAAGTCTTGGTGCCGGACAAGGAATAGCCACCGTTCACGGTCTTGGCGCGCGAAATCATCGAACCGGGATCGGAACCGTGATCCGGCTCGGTCAGGCCGAAACAGCCGATCCATTCGCCACGCGCCAGTCGCGGCAGAAATTTCTTGCGCTGCGCCTCGCTGCCGAACTCGTGAATCGGCACCATCACCAGCGACGATTGCACGCTCATCATCGATCGGTAACCCGAATCCACGCGCTCGACCTCGCGCGCGATCAAACCGTAGCTGACGTAGTTGAGCCCCGCCCCGCCATAAACCTCGGGAATGGTCGCACCAAGCAAGCCCAGTTCGCCCATTTCCCGAAAAATCGTCGGGTCGACACGTTCGTTGCGAAACGCATCAAGCACCCTCGGTTCCAGTTGTCCGCGCACGTACGCCGCTGCGCTGTCGCGCACCATGCGCTCCTCAACCGTCAACTGCTCATCCAGTAGCAGCGGATCGAACCACTGAAACTCCGAACTCACCTTCTTCCCGCTCATGATCTCCTCCAATTGAGCGGTAAGCATACTTCGCTCCGTCCACGAATTCTCGTGAATTTACGAAACTAAGTTCCGTTTTTGCCGAAAAGCGACGCTCGGAGGCTGCTCGAACACGCATACCAGCGAAGCGGATGACGACGAGTCACCTGCTGTCGAGCGGATGGACGGGAGAGATTAGAAATAATGTTGTCGCGAAAAAGCGTTCGCCGCGGGAGCACGGAAATTGGCAGAAGCCCGCCTGTTAGCCGAGATCGGTACCGAAGTAGTCGATACTCGCGGAGCGCTGCTCGCGCAAGCCGGAAAGCATGATGTCGGCCAGTTCTTCAGCGATTTTTGAGGGAGAAAAAGCTTCTAGCGAGGGTGGGTTGAAGCTCGTGAATTTGCGTCCGGAATCGCTGATCGGAACAAGGTTCTGCGTATACACGTTCGCTTTGCCCATGGCGCTAGCCTCGACGGCTGGGCGGGTCCCGTCACCGATCCCTCGGTCGGGCCCGCGTCGGCGAAGTCTTCTGCCATGAAACTCCGCGAGGCAGTTATCGGCCGCGTTCGGGAATTCTTTAGGGCTTGTCCGGAATAATTTCGGCGGTGAATTTCGGCGGTGATAGTTGTTTTATATCGGCGGAAAAATGCTTGCGGCCAGCCTGCGCCGTTCAGACGTCTCCGGACCAGACGAAGCGGAACCGGGCATCCATGCCGGCCTCGTCGCCAAACCGTTCAGCAATAATGTCGCGCGCCACGAAGACCGCGCGGGCGGTGTCGCCGTAAAGCGCACGGGGATTGCCGGCGCGATTGGTCAGCGTAATGCGTTCCGCATCGATTTCGAGCTGATAGATCGAGTCGGACTCGCCGCAGCTATCGAGAATCCGGTAAGTGCTGGGTGGCAGCGGCCCGTACCGCAGTTCCTTCCAGTGCTGCATCGATGCGTCCCGCAGCTCCGCGGACACCACCGGGTTGCCGTCGCGAGCCGTTGTCCGGCTGTTCGTATCCATGCTCTTCTCCGCAACGCAACCGCCGGTCTGGCTCTTTATGAGCTAGCGGCGCGGCCAGTCATTTCTGAAGAAGAGAAGCAGCATGAAACTTGTATCGAATGGGTGCTACGGGTTCTCCGCCACCGGCATGGGCGGCGCACGCCAAAAGCGCGGCGCCGCAGCGCGCCAATTGATCACGCTGCGAACACCGTGTTCCGCGTCCAGATCGATGATTACCGCACCTTGCGTACCCGTCATAGACTCGCGTGCACCCAGCGCGCGATAGCGCCGTTCGACTTCCGCGCGCGGCAAGCGATAGCTGTTCGCGAACCCAGCCGCATAGATCACCAGCCTTGGATCAACAGCGGCAACGAAGTCCGGTGTTGAAGAGGTGCGGCTGCCGTGGTGTGGGGCGACCATGAGATCCGCTCTCAGCTGCTGGCGATGTATCTGCAGCAAATGCTTTTCGGCCGGGGCTTCAATGTCGGCCGGAAGCAGGATCGCGTGATCGCCCACGAGGATGCGCAGCACGCAGCCACCGTTGTTGCGCGACCACTGGCCGGCATCGGGATGCAGGATTTCGAAATGAATGCCGTCCCAATTCCAGTTGCGACCGTCACGACAAGGTTGCTCCGGCGTGAGTGCACCGATCTCCTCGCGCGGCGCCAGCAACTCGCGGATCGCGGGTGCGCCACCACGATGATCGAGGTCGGCGTGCGACACCATGAGCAGATCAATACGTGATACGCCTTCGTTGATCAAATACGGCGCGACGATCGAACGGCCGGCGTCGAATCCTTCCTCGTAGGCCGGGCCGGTATCGAACACCATCGCGTGATGCGCGGTGCGGATGGCGACGGCCAAGCCTTGCCCGACATCCAGTACGGCGACACGCACGCCCTGCACGATCGACACCTGATGCGGCAGAAACATCGGCATCAGCAATGCGAGCCCGAGACCACGCGTCGGCAGACCGCGCGGTGCAAACAGCAGCAATGCGCCGCAGGCCGCGAAGATCAAAGCGGGTGCAGGCGCCGCAGCCGCCAGCCACGGATGCGGCAAGTGCTGCGCGAGCCATGCAAGATCTTCACGCAGTTTCCAGACGATCTCGGCGCAGGTGCCAAGCACGGGCACACCAAACCATGGCCACAGCCATGCGAGCAGCAGCGCGCCAACCAGCACTGGGGTCAGTATCGCAACGATCGGCACGGCTAGCAGATTGATGAACAGCGCAATCCAGCTGATGCCGCCGAAGAACCACAGTCCGAGTGGCGCCAGCGCAAGGCTGAGCAGCCATTGCACGGTCAAGCCTTCACGCCATGAGGGAATTGGACCGACGCGATCGCTGGCAACGTAAGCGATGGCCGCCACCGCACCGAACGACAGCCACACGCCGGGACTCAGCACGGACGCCGGAGCCGGAATCAGCACCGCGAGCCAAGCCAGCGCAAGCATGCGCGACATCGACGCACGGTGCGATAGCAGTACTGCAAACGCGGCGAGCAGCACCATCACCGTGGCGCGCATCACCGGCGCTTCAAGACCGGCGAGCGCCGAATAGAAGAGCGCGACAATGGCGGCGCCGATGCCGCCTGCTTTCTGTGCCGGCAACCACAGGCACAATGCCGGCACCGTCGCCCACATCCAGCGCAGTACGAAGAAAGCCACACCGGCGACGATCGCAACATTGAATCCCGATACGGCGACCAGATGGCTGGTACCGGTCATGCGGAATATCGTCCAGTCGGCATCGTTCAGTTCTGACTCGTCGCCGACCGTCAGCGCGGCAACCAGCCCACGCGCCGGATGGTCCGGCAGCCACATTCGATAGCGGTCGCGGATGGAGTCACGCAGGCGCAGCAGCGAAATTCCGCCGGTTGCATCTGCACACGACGTTCCCTCGCGAACCGTGGTCACGGCTTCGATACCTTGCCGATAGAGCCAGCCTTCGTAATCGAAACCAGCCGGATTCGAGGAGCCGCGCGGCGCGCGCATACGCATGTGCAGTATCCAGCACTCACCGCCATGCGGTGCGACGTCCGTTCGGTACCAGCCCGCACGCATCAGCCGCGGTAGTGCAGCGTTGTCCACCGACGCATCGGGCGCAAACAAGAAATGCAGCGCATCGCCATCGCGCGCCGGCAGGCTCGCAATGCGTCCGCGTACGACGTGTTCTTCACCCTGCCGCGATTCGGGCCAGCGTTGCTCCAACCATTGCTGGCCATGCCAGACCGACAGCAAAACGCCCAGCGCGAATCCGCTCCACCAGAAACGCAAGCGCCAAGGGATCAAAGCGGGAATGCTGATGAGCACGCACACCCAGAACGGCGGCAGCGCAGGCAATGCATGCACGAGCAATACGCCCACGGTCAGCACGATCGCGAGCAGGCGCGGATCGATGTCCGCGGCGAAACCGCGAACTGGCAGCGCTGCCTCCTTGCGCGCCGGAACCACCGTCATGCAGGTGCGATCAGCCCGCCGTTGCGCAACGTGCCGCCTTCCAGGCGATAGACGCGGTCGAGGCGTGCCGCGAGACGCTCATCATGCGTGACGACAATGAGGCTCGTGCCGAGCTCCCGATTCAGTTCGAGCATCAGCTCGAACACCGTGGCCGCCGTGCGACTGTCGAGATTTCCGGTCGGCTCGTCGGCGAGTACGCACGATGGACGCGTCACCAGCGCGCGCGCGACCGCCGCGCGCTGGCGCTCGCCGCCGGATAGCTCGCCCGGTTTGTGCTGCAGGCGCTCACCAAGACCAACGCGTTTAAGCAGGCTGGCGGCGCGCTCGTTCGCCTCGGCGACCGGCATGCGCCGGATCAGCAACGGCATGGCGACGTTTTCGAGCGCGCTGAATTCCGGCAGCAGATGATGAAACTGGTAAACGAAACCGAGCGCTTGGTTGCGCAGATGACTGCGCTCGGCGTCCGACAGCTCGCTCATCTTGCGGCCGGCCACCCAGACATCGCCCGCCGTCGGCGAATCGAGTCCGCCGAGAATGTGCAGGAACGTGCTCTTGCCGGCGCCGGAGCTGCCCATGACCGCGACGCGCTCACCGCGATGCACTTCGAAATCGATGCCGGAAAACACTTCGAGGCGAAGGCGGCCGTCGTCGAAAGTCTTGGCCAGCCCGCTGGCGCGCAATACCGCGTCACTCATAACGTAAAGCCTCCGCAGGCTGGACGCGTGACGCGCGCCAGGCGGGATACAGCGTGGACAGCAATCCCAGCGCGAGTGAGAGCACGCTGATACGGATCACGTCGGTGGTTTTCAACTCCGACGGCAGATCGCTGATGTAGTAAATCGACGGATCGAGAAATTGATGACCCGTCGCCAGCTGCAACAGCGGCATCAAAGTTTCGACATTGAGCGCGAGCAACACTCCGAGCACGACACCGACGCCGGTGCCGATGAAACCGATCAGTGATCCCTGCACCATGAAAATCAGCATGATCGAGCGTGGCGTTGCGCCGAGCGTGCGCAGGATCGCGATATCCGGCTGCTTTTCCTGGACCACCATGACCAGTGTCGACACGATGTTGAAGGCGGCAATACCGACCAGCAGCGACAGGATCAGGAACATCACCGTCTTCTCGGTCGCCACCGCTTTGAAGTAGTTTGCGTGCTGGCGCGTCCAGTCGCTGATGTAATAAATGCCCGGCAGATCGCGCGCGATTTCGCGGACGACTTCGGGGGCCTTGAACATGTCGTGCAGCTTCAAGCGCACCCCGGTGACTTTGTCGCCCATGCGATAGAGCGTGGCGGCGTCCTGCAGATTCAACAACACCAGACCGCGATCGAATTCATACATGCCGACCTGGAACACACCGGCGACGGTGAACCGTCGGAAGCGCGGCAAAATACCCGCCGGAGTAACAGTGGCCTGCGGGATCATCAGGTCGACTTTGTCGCCGACGGTAACGCCGAGCGATTGCGCGAGCTCGGCGCCAACCACGATCTTGAATTCACCGGCCTTCAAATCTTCGAGCTTGCCGGACTTCATGTGCGCTCCGATGTCCGAAACTTTCTCCTCCTCCTGAGGAAGAACGCCGCGCAGTGCAGTGCCGGACAAATCCCCGCCCTCCCTGAGCATGGCCTCGCCTTCGACATACGGCGCAACAGCCTCAACCTCGGGATTCTGCTGAGCCTTCGCGGCGACGCCCTGCCAGTCGTCGAGGCCATCGTGCAACGCCGAAATCGTTGCATGCGAAGCCATGCCGAGAATGCGCCCACGCAATTCGCGCTCGAAGCCGTTCATCACCGACAGCACCGTGATCAGCGTCGCCACGCCGAGCGCGATGCAGATCATCGACGCTGCCGAGATGAATGAAATGAAGTGATTGCGCCGCTTCGCGCGCGTATAGCGCAGGCCGGCGTAGAGCTCGTAGGGATTACGCATGGGCGGCAATTAGACCACAACGCGGCGCTTGCGCGTCGCCTGCGGTCGCGAACTGCAATGTACACTCCGGCACATGAAAAAGCCGGCGCAGTCGCCTGCGCCGGCCCGGTTCAATGTGAAACGTGGCCGACAGCCTTACAGCTTGCCCGTCAGTTCCGGCACGACCTGGAACAGGTCACCGACCAGGCCGAAATCGGCCACTTCGAAAATGGGCGCTTCCGGGTCCTTGTTGATGGCAACGATGGTGCGCGCATCCTTGATTCCGGCAAGGTGCTGGATCGCACCGGAAATGCCGATCGCGAAATACAATTCCGGTGCGATGATCTTTCCGGTCTGGCCGACCTGCATATCGTTCGGCACATAGCCGGAGTCGACCGCGGCGCGCGAAGCGCCAACCGCTGCACCGATCTTGTCCGCGAATTTGTAGATCACCGAGAAATTCTCGGAGCTGCCCAGCGCGCGACCACCGGATACCACGCGCGAGGCCGACTGCAGATCCGGGCGCTCGTTTTTCTGCGCTTCCAGCTTCACGAAACGGGTGTGTGTCGGCAGCGTGGCATTCACCGTCGTCGCTTCGATCGCGGCACTGCCGGTGGCAGCTACGGCAGTGAACGAAGCCAGGCGGACCGTCGCGACCACTGCAGGCGCGGCCGGTGCTTCGATCGTCTGGATCGCGTTACCGGCGTAGATCGGACGATCGAACGAGGTCGGGCCGTGCACGGCCATCACGTCGCTGATCTGTTGCGCGCCGAGCTTGGCGGCGACGCGCGGAGCCAAATCCTTTCCAAACGTGGTTCCCGGAAACAACAAGTGCGTGTAACCACCCTTCGCGAGCTCGACCACCTGCGGAGCGAACGTCGCCGCCAGCGGATGCGCGTTCTCGGCGCGTTCAATCTTCAGCACCTTGGTGACGCCATCGAGCTTCGCAGCCTGCTCGGCTGCTCCGCCAACGTGGGCGCCGAACAGCGCCACGCTGATTTCACCGCCAATCGCTTTCGCCGCCGCGACAACCTTCGCAACGCCGCCATTGAGCTTGCCGTCGGCATGCTCACCAATAACCAGAATCTTGCTCATGTCTCTATAGTCCTCGAAGTCGGCAGTATCAAACCAAGCCCTTGCCTTTCAGCGCGGAGATCAGCTCATCGACGGTCTTCACGACCACGCCCTTGCTGCGCTTCGGCGGCGCCACGGTTTTCACGGTTTTCAGGGCAGCGCCTGCGGCAATACCGAGATCGGCGAAGCTGACCGTCTCGATCGGCTTCTTCTTCGCCTTCATGATGTCCGGCAGCTTGAGATAGCGCGGCTCGTTGAGTCGCAGATCGGCGGAAATAATCGCGGGCAGATCGACTTCCAGCGTTTCCAGACCGGCATCGATTTCACGAGTGACGGTAGCCTTGCCGCCCTCCAGCTCAACCTTGGACGCGAATGTCGCCTGCGGCAGATCGAGCAGGCCGGCGACCAGCTGCGCAGTCTGATTGGCATCGTCGTCGATGGCCTGCTTGCCGAGCACAAAGAGCTGCGCGCCTTCCTTCTTGAACACCGCAGCGAGCGCCCTGGCGGCGCTCAGCGGCTGCACTTCCGACTCTTCTTTCACGTGAACCGCGCGATCCGCGCCGAAGGCCAGTGCCGTACGCAAGGTCTCTTCGCACTTGGCGCCGCCGATCGTCACCGCGATGATTTCGGTGACCTTGCCCTTCTCTTTCAGACGAACCGCCTCTTCCATCGCGATTTCATCGAACGGATTCATGCTGAACTTCACGCCGTCGGTGACGACGCCGGAACCATCCGGCTTCACCTGAATACGGACGTTGTAGTCGACAACTCGTTTGACGCTGACCAAGACTTTCATTGCTGATCCCGGTGTTGACAGGTAGTGGAAATATTTCTGATCGGTAATTGATCCATCATCGGAAGCGGTGAAAAGAATCGCCGCCCGCGACGCCTTAAGGCGTCCCGCCTATTGCCCGCCCCTCGTGTGGAAGACATGCGACAGATCGACACCCCCGCGCCGGCACGGACCTGAAACCCGATAAAACCGCTCGGGACTGGCGACCGACACGCTTAATTCTCGAATTTTACCATCGCGGAGCGGCCTTTGCTCAAAGATGTGCTGTGGGAAAAAGAGCGGATACAGTCCACGTTGGCATGTGCGCGCCGGTACCACCGTTCAGTCCGACGCGCGGCGCGCGCCCGGATAGCCCTGATGCTGAACCTTGGCGAGTGTGCGATCCGCCTCCGCCTGCGACGCCAGCGGTCCGATACGCACGCGAAACAGCTTGCCGGCGGCGGTGGTAATCGGCGAAACCTCGCAGCTGTATCCCGCGTCGTGCAGCAAGCTGACCGTGGTTTGTGCATTGCCCTGCGAGGCGTAGCTACCCACCTGCACGTACCAAGCGGGCCCGGCAGGCGGCGGCGTAGCAGGAGTCGACGCTGATGCTGCCACTGCCGGTACAGGCTTCGGCGGGGGCGGCACCGTCGCCGGCTTCGCCACGGGTTTTGCGGCTGGTGTTGCCGATGGCTTTGGCGGCAGCTTGGCGGCAGCAGGGTGAACTGGCTGGATCGTTGGTACCGTTGGCTTGGACGGCGGTGCGACCGAGGCATTCTCGTGCGCGGGTGGCGACGTTGAGGTGGTAGCTGCCGGCGCAAAAGCTGGAGGTGGCGCCGTCGCTGCGGGAAGTTCGGCAACTGCGGGCGCGGGCGAAGACGTCGCAGCTGCCACTGCGACCGGCTCGGTGTGGACACTCGCAGCGCTATCCGTCGCGACGGCATCATTAGGCGCGCGCGGCGAAGGCGCAACCGCTGCGGACGGAACCGAACTCGCCGGCGCAGGTAACGGCCGGGGTAGCGAGGCCACCGTCGAAGCCGCTGCGGGCAGAGTTTCCGCCACCGGACTGACCGCCAGATGCGCGGCGGAATCGACCTTCACCGTCACCGAGTCGTGCGCCGCACCTGCAGGCGTCCGTCCGGATGGCAGCAACCACAGCACAATCAACAAACCACCGATGATGACGACTAGGCCCAGCAGCCGGCGCTGCAACGGATTATCCATCTAACTGTCTCGCGACCTCGGCAACCGTAAGAAAGGAGCCGCAAACCAGCACTACCTCATCCCTGCCGAGGTCGCGTGTGGCTGCGGCGAACGCGCTGAGGATGTCCGGGAACTGCTTGCCGCGCAATACATGCGCCCGTTCCGCCAATACGTCGCTGGATAGACCACGTGGCGGCGGCAGGCCGCCGAGATAGGTGGCCACGACGACGGGCGCCAGAGCCGCCGCGACCTCTTCGACAGGTTTGTCTGCGAGCATTCCCAGAACCAGCCGCGCACGGCCCGCCAATCCAGTTTCGCGCAGATTCAGCGCGAGAATCTGCGCCGCCTCCGCGTTATGGGCGACGTCGAGAATCACTGCGCCGCGCCGCTCGAAGCGGCCCGGCAGGTGCAGCGCCGGCAGGGCGGCACGGATCGCGGTTGCCGCAACCGGCAGCGAAGATTGCATCGCCTCCACCAGTGCGAGGGCGCCCGCCGCGTTGCGCAACTGCACGGCGCCAGCGAGTGCCGGTGCCGGCAGATCACCGATCGTGACCGCATCCGCGCCCGCGCCGCCGCGCCACTCCCAGCGTCCATCGGATCGCGGCGAATAACTGAAATCGATACCGATACTTCGCAGCGGCGCACCCACCGCAGCAGCCACAGCGGCGATGCTGGCCGGCGGCTCGATATCGACGCAGATGGCGACGCGACCGTGGCGGAAAATGCCGGCTTTCTCGCGTCCAATGGACTCACGATCGGAGCCGAGCCAGTCGATATGATCGAGGCCGATGTTGGTCACGAGCGCGGCGTCGGTGTCGATGATGTTCACCGCGTCGAGCCGGCCGCCGAGCCCGACTTCAAGCACTTGCACATCGACATCCGCCGCACGGAACAACCACAGCGCGGCGAGCGTGCCGAACTCGAAGTAAGTCAGTTCGATCGAGCCGCGTGCTGCTTCGATAAGCTCAAAAGCCTCGCACAGCGCGTCGTCATCCACTGGTTTGCCGTCAACGACGATGCGTTCGTTGTAGCGCAGAAGATGCGGGGATGTGTACGTGCCGACACGATAGCCGGCGGCGCGATAGATGCCGTCGAGCAACGCCACGGTCGAACCCTTGCCATTGGTGCCGGCGACGGTCAGCGTGCGGGCGCGCGGATGCAGTAGATCGAGCGTTATGGCAACGGAACGCACGCGATCGAGGCCCAGCTCGATCGCGCGCGGATGCAGCGTTTCCTGGTAGGCGAGCCATTCCCCCAGACGCCGAGGCGTCCGGGGTGGTGGATCAATGGGCAACGTTGGGCGTGAAGTGCGTCAGCGTCGCGAGTATGCGATGAACGCGCTCGCGCATTTCACGGCGATCGATGATCAGATCGATCGCGCCCTTTTCGACGAGGAACTCGGCGCGCTGGAAGCCTTCCGGCAATTTTTGACGCACAGTCTGTTCGATCACGCGTGGACCGGCGAAACCGATCAGTGCCTTAGGTTCGGCGATGTGCACGTCACCCAGCATTGCGAAGCTGGCCGATACGCCGCCCATGGTCGGATGCGTCAGTACCGAAATGAACGGCAGACCACGCTCCGCCAGTTTCGCCAGCGCAGCGGAAGTCTTGGCCATCTGCATCAGCGAGAACAGCGATTCCTGCATGCGCGCGCCACCGCTCGCACAGAAGCAGATCAACGGAATGCCGTGCTCCATGGCGGCATTGACGCCCGCGACGAATTTTTCGCCAACGACGCTGCCCATCGAGCCGCCCATGAACGAGAACTCAAATGCCGAAGCCACCAGCGGCAAGCCCATTACCTGGCCGCGCATCACAATCAGCGCGTCGTCTTCGTGGGTCTCGTCGCGTGCTTCCGCGAGACGCTCGGTGTATTTGCGCGTGTCCTTGAAGTGCAGCGGATCGGTCGCGCGCAGGCCGGTGGCAATTTCAAAACGCGGTTCCGGGTCGAGAAACAAGTTCAGGCGCGCACGCGCCTCGATCGCACGGTGATGTCCGCATTTCGGGCAGACTTCCAGCGTGCGTTCCAGCTCGGCGCGATACAGCACGGCGTTGCAGCTTTCGCACTTGGTCCACAGGCCTTCCGGCACGCTCTTGCGGCGTACACCCTCGCGCAACAACCGCGATCCACCCGAAATTCTTTCTATCCAGCTCATTGTGCTCCCCCCCTCGTATCCAGTGCCCGGCGCATTTCGACCAGTTTCTGTTTCAGTACCGCAGGCAGGCTGTCCGGCTCATTCTGCCGCTTTTCGATCTCCGCGACGAGTGCACTACCCACCACAACGCCGTCGGAAATTTGACCTACTCGCGCCGCCGTTTCGGCGTCTCGGATGCCGAAACCCACCGCGATCGGCAGTTTCGTTAATCGGCGAATGTCCCGCAACTTGTCGGCGACACTGGCGACATCCAGCGTTTTCGCGCCGGTGACGCCCTTCAGGGACACATAGTACAGATATCCGCTGGCCTGACTCGCCACTGCGGCAATGCGGGCGTCAGAACTGGTCGGGGCGAGCAGGAAAATGCAGTCCAGCCCCTGTTCTTGTAGGGTCGGCACAAATTCAGGCGCTTCCTCCACTGCCAGATCGACAACCAGCACACCATCGACGCCGGCTTCCTTCGCCTTTGCCGCAAAAGCCTGCAGTCCCATCGTCTCCACCGGGTTCAAATAACCCATCAGGACGACCGGCGTTTTTGCGTCAGTCCGGCGAAATTCGGCAACTATACCAATGACTTGCCTAAGGCTGGTGCCATGCTTAAGTGCGCGCTCGCAAGCGAGCTGAATGGTGGGGCCGTCAGCCATTGGGTCGGAAAACGGTACGCCGAGTTCGATGATATCGGCGCCTCCTTCCACCAGCGCATGCATCAGCGCGACCGTGCGGCTCGGATGCGGATCGCCGGCAGTGATGTACGGCACCAGCGCCTTGCGGCCGGATTTCGCGAGCGTCTGAAAAACCTGCCCGATGCGGCTCATAGCAGCGTAATTCCCTCGAGTTTGGCGATCGTGAAGATGTCCTTGTCGCCACGACCGGACAGGTTGACAACGATGATCGCGTCTTTGCCGAGTTGCGGTGCCAGTTTCTTCGCGTAGGCAACCGCGTGCGAGGATTCCAGTGCCGGGATGATGCCTTCGTTGCGCGTCAGTTCGTGAAATGCGGCCAGCGCTTCGTCGTCGGTGATCGCCGTATAAGTGACTCGGCCGCTGTCCTTGAGCCAAGAATGTTCCGGTCCAACGCCCGGGTAGTCGAGCCCGGCGGAAATCGAATGCGTACCGATGATCTGGCCGTTCTCGTCAGCCATAACATAGGTGCGGTTGCCGTGCAGCACGCCGGGCCGCCCGGCCGACAGCGGCGCCGCGTGCTGGCCACTCGCAAGGCCAAGGCCGCCTGCTTCCACGCCATACAGCTTGACCTCTTCGTGGGGCAGGAACGGATGGAACATGCCCATCGCGTTCGAGCCGCCGCCGACACAGGCGACCATTGCGTCCGGAAAGCGGCCGAAGCGCTGCTGCGTCTGCGTCAATAGCTCGCGGCCGACAACGGAATTGAAATCGCGTACCAGCATCGGATACGGATGCGGACCGGCGACGGTGCCAATCACATAAAACGTATCGTCGACATTGGTCACCCAGTCGCGCAGCGCTTCGTTGAGCGCGTCCTTTAGCGTCTTCGTGCCGCTGGTCACTGGCACCACCTCGGCACCTAGCAGCTTCATGCGGAATACGTTCGGCGACTGCCGTTGGATGTCCTCCTCACCCATGTAAACGACGCACTTCAGACCCAGCCGTGCCGCGATGGTGGCGCTGGCGACACCGTGCTGGCCGGCACCGGTTTCCGCGATGATGCGGGTTTTGCCGAGGTGCTTGGCCAGCAAGGCCTGCCCGACGGTGTTGTTGATCTTGTGCGCGCCGGTGTGATTCAGATCCTCACGCTTGAGCCAGATTTGCGCACCGCCCCAGCGTTTGGTCAGCCGCTCGCAGTGGTAGATCGGCGACGGCCGGCCGACATAGTCGGCCAGATCGCGATCGAGTTCGGCGCGGAACGCCGGATCGTCCTTGAGCTTCAGATACGCGACTTCGAGCTGCCGCAGCGGCTCCATCAACGTTTCGGCGACGAAGCGACCGCCATAGGGGCCAAAATGTCCGCGCGCATCGGGAAAAGCGTCCCAGTCGATGCGGCCCTGCGGCCGCTTCGCGGACGCGGCGTCAGCCACATTCGCCACGTTGCACCTCATCGATGAATGCCTTCATTTTTCCAGAATCCTTGATGCCCGCCGCCGATTCGATGCCGCTGCTGACATCGACCGCATACGGCCGCACTTTACGCACTGCCTCCGCTACGTTCTTCGTCGACAATCCACCAGCGAGAACCAATGGCCGGCCGATACTGCGCGGAATGCGGCTCCAATCGAAAGCCTGCCCCTGACCGCCCATTCCGCCGCGCGCGTGCGCATCGAAGAGGATGCCCACCGCGCGCGGATGACGCGAAAGTGCCGCGGGAATATCCACTTCGGCCGCGCCCATCGCGACCACCGCAAGATAGCGGCGCTGAAACGATTCGGCGTACACCGCAGTTTCATCACCGTGGAATTGCAGCAGATCCGGTTGTACACGCTCGATCGCTTCGCGCACGACCGCCGGTTCGGCGTTGCGGAACAAGGTCACCGCGACAACAAAAGGCGGCAAACGCCGCCGCAGTTCGGCGGCAGTCGCAATATCGATCTGACGGGGGCTGCCCGGCACCAGTACGAAACCAACTGCGTCGGCACCGAGATC
>Ga0265334_10000081_pt1 | contig 68529 bp, 56 predicted proteins | sample 42023metaG_FD_192442 | JGI IMG/M metagenome (GOLD analysis project Ga0265334, IMG submission 192442) | Rhizosphere microbial communities from Carex aquatilis grown in University of Washington, Seatle, WA, United States - 4-20-23 metaG | ecosystem: Host-associated > Plants > Roots > Rhizosphere...
GGCATCAACGAGTGTCAGTATCGCGATGGCCGCAGGGATCTTGGTTGCCGAAGCCAGCGCCACCACGCTGTCTATGGCCAGGTTACCGTTTGCCACGGTTGCCAGCGAGCCGCGCGCATTTTCAGAAAACGCCAAGCTGTATCCGCTCACATCTCCGAACAGAATGCCGAGGTAGGAGTCCAGGGTGCTCTGGACTCCATAGAGGTCAACGTCAGCCACGGCACTGCGCGCAGGTGCCAAGACCAGACCTGCACAGATGCAGATTATTGCGACAATCCCAAAGTTTGAACGTCGCGGGCGCAGTTGATATTCACCAATCCAGCGCGCGCCAGACTCGAGCTTCGAAGTCATAGTTATCTCCCCCACCGCACTTTCGCCGCTGATACGTCTTCTGAAATCCGTACCGCGGTCGCTTTTATGTGAACGTTCTTTGAGCGGAGCCCATGCAAACGCTTTGTTGATTTTACCTCTTTACGACCCTGTTTTGTTTCGCGCAAAAGCAAGCACGACCAGATTTCGTTGCTCGTCGGCCTCCTTGCATTTTTGCTGAATTTTGCGGCGCCCTCCCGTCTATTTGACGAATTGCGTGGTGTTAGTTATCCAAAGGTGCCGAGCAATCATACTTTATATTATTCACACTCGCTCTGACCTTACGGCCAAATACTGATGCAGTGAAGCTCACGAAGATCAGTTCGGAGCAATACTGCGCGCTCAGATCCGCGCCGGCTTTTTGCAGTGCTTTATTTTCGAATCCGTCCGGAATGGAATCTCATCACGGATCCACGCTGAACGACGAACTGGTGCTGCGAGTATTGCTAATACTCCCGGCTGGATCAGCCGGCATGCTGCTGCCGACCGTGACGACTCATCCGCGCGACCTCGAAATAGCAGACGCGAAGAGGCTATTGGTAGCGCGCCAGTCGAGACGAACCTTGCGGTGCGCGATGAACCAGAGAGCTCCGATCTTTCGAAAGCTGTCGATGTAGTAGCCGCAGTGATCCTGACCAATGTCGGTGTAGGCCACCCAGTAGGTGCGAGCGCTCGCCATGTCAGGGCTGCCGATCTCAATCAGGCTAGTGGACAGGTGATGGCGAACAAAGGTGGCCCGAGGCGCGGAGTGCCCACCGCTAGGAACGTCGGTCCAACGCTCGATCCACTCGCGGATCGCCTGCCTGCCGCGGTAGCAAAACGCATCCCGCGTGGGAACGCCGTCCGATTCGAGTACGCCGTCCTCGGTGAAGGTTGCGACGAAATCGTCCGCACGCAAGCGGTCACCTGCCAGGGTATAGCGCGCCATCGTGTCGCGAATGCTTTCGCGCGCCAGAAGTTCTTCGACGGATATTGGGCTTGTCATGACGGAATTTGTTCCGGGTCAGTGAGACGTATTGTGTTGCAGATCAGACGACGATGATTTTTCCCGTCCCGGTCAGAACACTCCCTGAAGATAAATGTCGAGATGGCGGAGCTTGTTGGCCTCATTGAATTCGTAGACCGTAAGTGAATTGATCACTGTGCGCTTGTCACCTGCAGCGCTTCGCTCTTCGAGTTCGAGGAACACCATGTTCGACCACTGGTGGATTCTCTTGAAAGAGGATTCCCACTCCGCCGACGCAGCCCACCGACCCAGGAATTCGATGTATTTGGGCCAGCCCATTACTTCCTTGAAATTGCCTACTCGTTCGAATTCGTCCACTGCCACCAAGTTGGACAGCGGAGCCCACTCGGCTGCCTTGAAGCCGGGCTGTTTGGCCAAATCGACCAGCTGTTTTACCCTCGCGATGTATTCCAGCACGATGCGGCAAAGCGGACCATCGGCTCCGTTATTTTCAGTATTTGGCTTGGCGCTACTCATCGTCTCCTCCGTGGTTTTGACTGTTATGAAACCGTGCGAGCTATTACTCAGGTCGCGAATTAAGTGCTCGGGTGCACGCTTGGGAAAAGCAGCGTCTGCTCCTCACAAACTACTGTTTACATTCCTAGATTGCGACCGTAGCATCTAATCGAGCGTGCCAATCCGAGACCTGCTCGTCAAGGCAGCATGGTGCGGGAGAGGCTTACGGAGGACGCGTGCTACACAACGAGAAAATTCTGATCACGGGTGTCACGGGGAAGATTGCCTTTCCCATCGCCAGGGCGCTGGCAAAGTGCAACGAAGTTTGGGGCGCAGCGCGTTTCAGAAAGCCTGGAGATCGAGACAAGCTGACATCGGTCGGAATTCGGCCTGTGCAGATCGACATGGCGAGCGGAGATTTTTCCGGACTTCCCGATGACTTCACTTACGTATTCCATGCTGCGGTGGATCCAGGAGCCGATGACTGGCGCCGCTGCGTAAAGACCAACGCGCAACATTCTGGAAGCCTGCTCCTTCACTGCCGCAAGGCGAAGGGCTTCGTCTACTGCTCGACAGGCTCAGTCTACCGTTACCAGGGAAAGCCGCTGACCGAGGCCGACGCGCCAGGCGCGCCACTGCGAGCGAACTACAGCTTTTCGAAGATCGCTGGCGAAGCGGTCTGCACCTGGATCGCTGAGCACTTCAAGATTCCGCTCACCATTATCCGCATCTGCTCGACCTATGGTCCTGAGGGCGGCACACCAACCGATCGGCTTGAGATGATTTTGCAAGGCAAGCCTATTCGGCTCCACTCCGACAAGCCCAACAACTACAACCCCATCTACGAGGACGACTATGTCGATCTCGGCATCCGCGCAATGGAAGTCGCCGCTTTGCCGCCGATCACCGTCAACTGGGCTGGGAGCGAAACCGTCAGCGCGGAAGATTATTGCGCCTACATGGGCAAGTTGATCGGCATCGAACCGATCTTCGAATACACCCCCGAAGCCCATACACCGCTGTGGCCCGACGTTACCTACATGCATGAGGTATTGGGACGTACCAAGATCCATTGGCGAGACGGCTTCCGCCGCATGATCGAGGCTCGCCATCCGGAGCTTCTGCGATCCGGCAAGGGCGCCGCGAAGTAACTCACTCAACGATTTTTGGTGCCCGCGTCAAGGTAGATGACGCCCCCACTCAAATGGAACAAGTGTCTGGAATGGAGCGGCGAGAAGTGGAACGACCTTTCCCGACGCCCATCGCTGCTCCAGCGGCCGACGCAACCGCCCTGCCGTTTCCACCGGGTCATCATCCAGGAAACAGTAAGTCAGCTGCAGGCCGGTGTTGTCTCGAAATCCGGAAACGGGAGGTGCTCTGCCCTCGTGCCACCAGATTCCCGCTACACCGGCGATGTCGGTGAGAGCCGCCGGCGACGCCACCGCGCCCTGCTCAACGATGATGTAAACGCCCCGCGATGGCCGCCACGGAATAACGTCGGCACCTGCAATCGCCCGGCGTGCGGCGACCTTCCCTGCCAATCTGAAGTAACCGGAATCAACGGAAGGCAGCCTGAACGGCCGGCGATCGCCACCAAGCGCGGTACTCAATACGCGGAACTGATCGAATGCGGCGCCGTCGGCGAAGAAGTACGTCATGACGTGATCGACCGCATCGTAGCGGGGATCGCTGACAGCGCGCGCGGCCCGGCATGCGGGTGTCGACACCAATCGAAGAGATAATCGCAGTCCGGCAAGCCGGTGCTGCTCAGGACGATGGTCGAGCGAATGCCATTCAAGATATTCCGCGTCCTTTCCGACTGGCTCTCGCGCCGACATCGACACGAAGATTGTGCGGATATCGGTGGCGCCAGTGGCAAGCACTTCCGGCAATTGATCGGATGCAGTGCCGGAAAGGATCATCGGCATGTACCTTCTCCGTTGTAGCGATACGGGCTAGCGATTAAAAAAATCTATTTGAACGCCTCGTCGAACAAGCGGCGCATCGCTGCCCACGAGCGTTCATCGGCCGCTCGGTTATATGAAAAGCCTGGCATACCGCGCTGCTCGGCTTCGTGATCAGTGAAACTATGCCCGGCGTTGCCGTATTGCAGGAGTTGCCAGTCGAGCTTGTCGCGCCTGAGTTCGGCCATGACAGCATCCAAGCCTTCTTTTTTAACCACGGGGTCTTCGGCGCCGTGGCAAATCAGCACTTTTGCGTGAATGCGTCCGGCATCCTCAGGCAGTTCGGGAACGATTCCGGCGTGAAAGGTTGCTATTGCATCGAGCTGAGCGCCCGTGCGAGCAAGTTCGAAACAAGTTGCACCACCGAAGCAGAAGCCGATTGCGGCGGTATGGTTCCCATCGACCTGTGGTTGCGCGATGAGTGCGTCGAGCGCTGCCCACGCTCGCGAACGCCACTCCAGCCGATTGGCGTAAAGGGCCTGAATAGCGGGCGCCAAGCTGGCCCTGTCGTTAAACACTGCGCCTTCGCCATGCACATCTGCCGCGAGTGCTACGAATCCCAGTTGCGCCAGGCGTTCGGCGCGCTGTCGCGCATGGTCATTAAGTCCAAACGCCTCGGGAAAGACGACGATACCGGGACGCCGGCCAGGTTGGGAATCGTCCCAAGCAAGATGTCCAACAAACTTCTTACTCCCACTCGTATATTCGATCGTCTGCGTTGTCATAATAAATCTGGTCCTGAACCTTGAGAATGCATTTGATATGGGCCTCACATCGTATCGGGCAGTCGCCGACAGCGCTGTTCAGCATCGCGGCGATGGCGAATTGCCCACGTGTCCTTGACGCTGTCTACCCAGAAATACTGCTCCGGACATTCGCGGATCACGTCTTCGATTCATGTAATGCGTTGATGCGTCGCGCATCAGCGGCATTGTCGCCGCTCCAGGAGCGCTTGAGTGGAAAGTCTAGATTTTACACGGCGGGTACGTTTTTACCCTTATGCAGGCGCGCCAATCCTCGAACCAACCCGAAAGGACGATCCTCCCGACTTGAGAGACGTTGGATAGTCCGCATATCCGGCGGTGCCGTCAGAATAGAACACCTTCTGATCGTTGAGTGCCAGTTCGGTGCCCTGCCTCAGGCGTTTAACGAGATGCGGAATTGAAATGAAGGGGCTGCCAAATGCAATTAGATCGCCAACTCCAAACTGCAGCGTGGCCTCGGCGAGCGCTTCGTCGAATTCTCCGCTAAGAATCAACGTCTGCGTAAACGCGCCGCGTAGGCAGGGCAGCAATGGATCCAACGGGTTATGCATCCATTCGCCGTCCTGTTCATTAAGGTGCAGGTAGATGATTTGGAGACTGCTCAGTTCACGCGCCAGATAGCCATAGGTTATTTCGGGTTCTGGATCGAAACGCATATCGTTGGCAATACCCAGCGGCGACAGGCGGACGCCCGTGCGATTTTTTCCAACCGCCGCCGCTACGGCGGCGGCGGTCTCCAGCAGCAACCGACAGCGATTTTCCAGACTGCCGCCGTATTCATCGCTGCGATGGTTCAAATAGGGGCATCGGAACTGATCGAATAGGTAGCCGGCTTCTGCATTGATTTCAACGCCGTCGAAACCCGCCGCAATAGCCCTGCGTGCGGCACTGACAAATTCACTTTTGACTGCACGGGCTTCATCGAAGCTCAGAGCGCGCGGGGGCAAGCTGGGCGCGAGTGTCGTCTTGCCGGCTTGGGAAGCGAATACCCGAACCTTGCTGTTCGCGTGGATATTGTCGGGCCCGATTGGCGGCGTGCCATTGACGTGGAGGCCGCTGTGCGAAATCCGGCCGCAGTGCCACAGTTGAGCGAAGATGCGCCCGCCGTGACGGTGCACAGCGTCAGTCACTTGTCTCCACGCGTGCTCCTGCTCATCTGTGTAGAGTCCCGGCGTGTCGTAGTAACCACGCGCCTGCGCGGACACAGCGATCCCTTCAGAAATGATGAGACCTGCTGAAGCCAGTTGTGCGTAGTACTCCGATGTCCTGGATATCGGCGCGATAGACAGCTGGGGGGCTCTGAAGCGCGTCACCGGCGCCATCACGATCCGGTTGGGTAGAGTCAGACTCCCGATCAGGTGTGGCGAGAGCAACGTCTTTGAAGTGGTCATGGTCAATACGCCGTTAAGTTCGCTAGCGGTGATTCCCTTCCTGGCCCATTTGGAAGCCGCTATCCGATTGCGCTCAGCGGCTGCGCCGCCGACCATTACCGCTACTTCGTACAACTAAAGTCTAATATCGATCGCACCCTGATTGGCGCGACTAGGTCATTAAAACCACGGCGGCTGGTATGCGTACGGAAAACGGGAGCATTCTTTTGGTCCAGAGCCACAGGCTTTTTGTCACACCTGTGACATAGGAATCCCCGCTATTCTTCGTCGATGCCGAATGCCGGCCTGATGGGGCTTCCCTCGTGCAGTTCCTGCAGCTCGACAATGTTCCCGTCCGGGTCGTAGCAGTAGCAGGAGGTGCACCCTCCAACCGCGATGTGCTGCGGCGGCGAGATGAAGTCGATGCCGGCAGCCTTCAGCCGCTCATACTCCCGTTGGATATCCTTCACATCGAATGCGATATGTCGAATGCCGGCATCGCAAGCGGGCCGACGCTCGCCGGGACGTGGTTCCGGATCGCGGTAACAGAACACTTCCATGTTCAGATTGCCGAGGTTGAACTGTGCAACCTGCCCTGTGACGTTCTGCAGACCCACGATCGTCTCGAAGGAAGTGAATCCCGGTGACAGCGGCGAAACCCGGTCGAGTGTCATTCCCAACTGATCGCGGTAAAAGTGGATGCAACGATCAAGGTCGAGCGTGGACAGAGAAATGTGACGAACGCCGCGGATCATGGCTTTCTCCTGCTTAGTGGCCCTGCGTCACCCGATCGACTTCGGCCAGATCATCAGCGCTAATGACCCAGTCGCAGGCCCTGATGTTTTGCTCGACCTGCTCGGGCAGCGTGGCGCCGCAGATGACACTGGAGACGCTGCGCCGCGAAGCCAGCCAGCTGATCGCCAGTTCCAGCAGACTGCGGTTGCGCTGGCAGCAGAACGCCTGCAGGTCGCGCACGATCGCGAGATTGCGCTCGGTCATGAATACGTCGCCGGTGCGCAGGAAGTTCTCGCTGAGCCGTCCCTGTGCCTTGCTACCATCGGAATACTTTCCGGTCAGCAGGCCGCTGGCCAGCGGGTAATAAGGGATGAAGCCCAGGCCGTAGTGCTCGATAGCCGGAATGAGCTCCTTCTCGGCATCGCGCTTGAGCAAGTTGTACTCGTTTTGCGCGGCGACAAAGGTTTCCACGCCGCCACTGCGCGAGATCCACGCGGCATCGGCCAGTCGCCAAGGCTCCAGGTTGGATACGGCGATGTATCGAACCTTGCCGCTGCGAACCAGATCGTCGAGCGTACGCAGCGTCTCTTCCATCGGCGTTGCGTAGTCAGGCCAGTGAATCATGTACACGTCGATCCAGTCCGTGCCGAGCCGCTGCAGGCTGCCTTCCACAGCGCTGAGGATGTAGCGGCGTGAACTGTTGCGTACCCGGTAATCATTGATGTCGACGCCGAACTTCGTCAGCAGCACGATATCCTTGCGCCGGGCACCCAAGGCCTTGCCCAAGGCGATCTCGGAGTCGCCGCCGGTGGTCCCGTAGCGGTCAGCCGTGTCGAAGAGATTGATGCCCAGCTCGAGCGCCTTGGCGACCACGCGATTGGACGCGTCCTGGTCAATCTTCCAGCCGAAGTTGTTGCACCCCAGACCCATCTTGGTGACGCGCAGACCGCTGCGGCCCACTTGACGGAGTTCCATATTTTTCTCCTACTTGAATCGAAAGAAACGGTAGTCGATGCCTTCCGGCGTAGGCGCGCCGAGGCCAAAAGCCTGTACCGAGTTGAGCCAGTCGTAAGGACCCGGCGGCGCGTCGAAGCAGCCCGCCACTTCGATGCGGGGCAATCCATCGCGCTCACTGGCTCTGCCGCCGTAGCGGAACAGGATCGTCACACCGTCGTCCGCTTGCAGGAGCAGACGCACGTCGAGTTGCGAGCCTGCAGCGCTACGCGTCACCCAGTCGCTGCCGGATGCAAGCACACGTCCGTTTAATCGCCCGCCACCCGTTGCCGCGGCGGCAAAACCGGTTTCCGCTAAATAGCGGACCAATAAACGACAAAGATCACGCCAAAAAGAACAACGAGCCAGCCATCGCAAATCCCGCCCAACCAGGACGGCGCGGCCCGCAGCTCCATGAAATGGTGCATCACAAACCTGGATTTGATCAGCGCCGCGATCAACACTCCAGTAGTGATGGGCGCGCTCACGAAGTACGTAGCTCCTTCCAGCTTAGTCGCGGCCAAATACGACGCGACCGTGAGGGCACACAGAAGAAGCCAGATCAAGGTCAGCTTGTTTCGACGGATAGAGATCATGGCTATCTCATCAGATACACGAGTGCGTAGATGATGAGCCAGAGCAGGTCGACCATGTGCCAATAGGTCGCTCCGGTTTCGAGCATTGCGACTCTGGGCTGCGCCGCTGTACCGAGTTCACGCCACATAAACAGCAGGATGCCGAGGCCGAGAAAGACGTGCAGAAGGTGAACACCGGTCAGCATGTAGTAGAACATGAAGAAATCGTTGGTCGTGAACACGAAGTCCTGACCGACCTTATCCGACCATTCGAACGCCTTGACGACGACAAATGCCAACCCACAAGCGCTTCCACCAACGATCAGTCGCGCTGCCCGCGCGATCTCCCCTGCCCGCGCCAGCTGCACGCTCAAGGCGACAAACCAGGAGCTTGTCAACAACAGCAATGTGTTGAGAAGGCCCAGGGTCTGGCTAAGCTGCTGCTGCGATTCCAGAAACATCTGGTGGTTCCAGATGCGATAGAGCATGTAGATGGTGAAATAAACCGAGAAGATCACCAGGTCGCCAATCACGAATGCCCACATGCTGGCTTCGCCCGGCAGATGGCGTGCGGATTTTGGTTCGGCGCGTTCCGAAACAACTGCAGTTGCAGCGCCTGCCGGCGGCGCCGTGTGTACGGTACTGGTCATGGCTGATTGTCTTATTGGGAGCTGGTCGCGAAAATCGAGGTCAGGCCGGCACCACTTCATCGAGCGGCTGCCGCTTGATCGCTTTATATAGGCAGATGGTAAAGCTGAACTGCCAGAATACCCACACTACCGTGCCCAGCCAGAAGCTGATCGCGCCGTCCCACGCGAACGGTCCGGTCTTGAATGCGAAGATCGGACCCGCGAGGATTTCGGTGAATATCACCCAGATACTGAAGTAAGCGATCCACTTCGGGAATATGCGGCGCTTGTCCAGCAGCACGGCGATGACGAAAACCACGTACTGCGCGACGAAGCATCCGAGCGAGCCGACATACGAGAGCATTCCCATGTCGTACAGCATCGAGACCAGCTGCGGATCGCGATCGGGGCGCATCGCAGCGACGGAATACACGATGGCAATGAACATGCACCCGGGCAGCGCACCGAGCGACAGTACCACGATATAAGCATACGCCATCGCCTGGCTAACACCTTCCATGCGTTTCATTTGAACCACAACCAGCGCGTTGTTCATCGCATAGAAGCCGAGGCTGAATACCAGCAACGCAAACCCGATATGCGTGTTGGTGACTCCCGCAACCGATTGAAAGAAGCTGATCGCCCCCGCTTGGCTGACGTTGGCCGAAGGCGGTGGCATGGTTCTGGTGAGGCAAACAAATACCAGCCCGAAGAAGACGTAAAAGACCGGAATCGACCAAAAGCAGATCCATTGATCCAGCTTGCTGTTACGCCGGTATTGAATGTGAGCCTTAGGAGCCGGCGTCGGCATGGCCGAGGCGAGACGCGCAGAGACATCCATCATGGTTGCACTCATGCTGGTACTCCTTCTTCAACCGCCTGCTGTCTGATCGCAGCGCGAACCACAAAGAACATCACAGCGATATAGAGGGCGAATGCGCTGTTACGTATCCAGAAAGCGAACAGCCCATCCCAGGCGAAGGGACCGGACTGATACACCATGGCCAATGCACCAGGCGCAATCAGGATCCCGGTGACGATGCTGTAGTGCGCGACCCAGCGTGGGAACACCGGCTGGGGACGCGCATCCATCAGAATGGCCAAGGCGAGCGTGACGTTCTGCGCCACGATCATGCCGATGGGAGCAGTGAAGGTCATCCACCCCAGATCATTCAGTAGCTGGATCAGCTCGGCGCCACGATCGGGTCGGAAGGCCGCCATCAGCCAGAACAGATTGGCCAAGGCGAGTAAGGCGCCTCCTCCCGACGCCGCGCCAAGATAGGCATAGGCGAAGACGTGGCTGGGTGTGGCCATACGCTTCATCTGGATCACGATCACCATATAGAAGGGGATCAGCATGATGCCCCACAGATTCATGATGACCATGCTTAGCCGGATCCAGCCGGCATTTTCCTTGTAGAAGGAAGCGACGGCTTCCGCACTCATTGCCGGCGACAGCGGTGGCAGGAATCCCCTGAACAGGCAAAATGCTAGTAGCAATACTGCGGCCGTAACGGGCGCCAGCCATAGGCTTATGGTCTGATCTTTGGTACGCATGGGTACTCAGCTCTCCCCTTCTGCTGAAGCTATTGTCTTTGCGATTGCAGATCTGTTCTGCAGAATGATTAGTACACACCGGTGCGTGGCGTTCAAGTGAGGTTCTCATAATGTGGCATGGCTGTGGCGCCCGTGACAGTGCTGTGGTCTTGGCATCTGCGTGCGTTCACTAAAATTTATTCGCCCCAGCGATATGACAGCGAGAGCCCGAAGGTGCGCGGCTCGCCGTAGATCGAGCTCTGGAAGTACAGGAAGTTCCAGACATCACTGTTGGAGATGCGATAGGTCCGATCGGTCAGGTTTGCGCCAAACATCTGCAAGTCGAACGCCGATCGGTAGATCGACGACCAGTTCAGACTGGCGTTGAGCAGCCCATAAGCACCCAGCCACGCGCCCGGTTCCGCATCTGGCACCGTAATGGGCGAAGTATACTGGCGGTCGATAAATGAATAGGTGGCCGATCCCTCGATCGTCCCGAGCGATTCCGCGATTGGCAGCTGATAACGGGCGGTCAAGCTGCCCTGGTGCCGTGGCACGTAGTTGAAGGGTACGCATTGCAACTGCATCGTTCCACCGTTGGTAATCTTCTGACCCGTGCAATCTTCCTGCGGCGTCAAGGCGGCCAGAGGCAGGGTGAAATCGCCGTATTTGGCGTAGGTAAAAGAATAATTTGCCACCACCGTCAGGCCTTCTAGCGGCTGCATCGTGATGTCGGTTTCGAAGCCACTGATGGAAGCCTTTGCGGCATTGATCGTTGCCGCTCCAAACTGAGGTCCGTTGTTGTCCGTTGCGGTCTTCTGAATATCCGTGTAGTCCGTGTAGTAGAGCGCCGAGTTGATCCGTGCCGGTACGTCGCCGATTCTGAAGTCGGATTTACTGCCAATTTCATAATTGAGGACGAACTCTGGCATGTACGTGTAGCGCGACGGGGTCACTGCTTGCGGCGAAATGCCACCGCTCTTGTAGCCTCTGCTGACTTTGGCGTACAGCATGGTCGTGGGCACTTTGTAATCCACGCCGAAAGTATAGGTCGGCGCCGAGTTCTTTACGCTGCTTGAAATGGGAACGCCGCCGACTCTGAACAACGGGTTGGGTGCGCCAGTGAAATAGGAACCTGAAGTCGCCGTGCCGCTCGAATCATCCGAGGTGTAGCGAGCGCCGGCAGTGACATTAAGTCCATCCAACGCGTCAACCAGTGTCCCCATGTCATAGGTTGCTTGAGCGTACGGGCCGTACGATCTCGTTTTGATGTCGAATGAAGCGCGTGTGTCGATCAGACCCAGCTGGAGCCCCAGGTTTTGCTGTACCCCCGTCGGCTGCAGGTATTGATAGTAGACGCCGCCCACGTATTTGAGTCCGCCACCCCATGCGCGACCCTGCACTTGCAACTCTTCGGTATAGGTTTCAAAGTCGGACGAATTGCTGTCGTCCGGATTATTGAAGTCGTTGAGCGGAAGGTTGGAGCCATCTTCGTCCCAGCGGTAGTGATGCTTGTACGTCTGGTAGCTGGCGATATTGCGCAGCGTAAGAGCGTCGCTGATCTCGTAATTGAAATTGTCGATCGCGCCACCGGTATCGAGGATGTCGTCAGGCGATGTGCTCAGATCGACAGCGCGCACGCCGCGGGCCTGTTGGGCAGCGACGATATCGCTGCCGCAGTTGGTGTAATTGGTTGCGAAATGTCCTTCTACGCTCGCCGCGCTCGCTGCCACAGCAGCACATCCGACATTGATCGGCCCCAGCGTCACCGTCCGGTTGATCTGTTCGAGCACCTGTGAAGTGCCGTTGTCGGCACTGTGTGTGTAATAGCCCAGCAAATAGTTCTGAATGCCGTCGGTAGGTTTCCACATCAAACCGAGACGAAACGTGCGAAAACCTCGGCTGTCCAATTCCGCCCCAGTCGCGATGTTCTCGGTAAACCCGCCTCGTTCGTAATATTTGGCGCCCAGGCGGAGAAATAGCTGGTCTTCAATCACGGGCACGTTGAGTATTCCTTCCGCCCCCCTTGCTTCAAAGTTGCCCAGTTCGCTTTTGAGCGAAGCTTCGAATGCCGGATCCGGCTTATGCGGCTCCAACACCAGCGCACCACCCGTGGTGTTGCGTCCAAACAAAGTGCCTTGCGCCCCTTTCAGAACCTGTAGATCGGCCAGATCGAAGAACTTGCCAGGACCACCCTGCTGGTTGTTGAAGAAGTCCGAAGGCAGCGGAACTTCAGCATAGTAGATGACGACGCCCGGACTGGCACCGAAGGTGGCACCCTGGCCGCGAATAGTCGGCGTTTCAGAGTTGCGCAGCGTGCTGCCGGTGCTAACCACGAGAGAAGGCACTACGCCGTTGAGATCCTGAGCCGATTTGATCTGCTGACGCTCGAGATCTTTGGCACTGAACGCAGTGACCGCGACCGGCACTTTTTGCAGATTTTCAGCGGTGCGCCGAGCCGTTACCACCACCGTTGCGATTCCGGTGCCGGCGTCGTTGGCAACCGCCTGATCTCCAGCTGAAGAGGCTGCCGGAACGGGTGGCGGTGGTGACGTCGCAGCAGTGCTTGCTGTCTCGCCCTCCCCCTGCGGTTGAGAACCGGTCGCCCCATCCGCTGCGGCAGGTACGGTGGACCGCGCCGCTTGGGGTTGACTCGGCGCAGGCAAAGATTCGGACACGGAAGGAGCTGAAGAATTCTCGCTCGGATGAGCTGGATTTTGCGACTGCGCCTTGACGACCGGCGAATATCCGAAGACCACAGCCGCTGTAGTCGTTATCGTCACCGCAATGTTACCGTACCTCATGCTTTCCTCTCTCCTCCCCACGCATCCGGTGCCGATGTCCGGATGGCCAGCGCTATAGATTTATGTTCGGTCACTTAATGGCTGTCTTGTGGTTGTCGCCTCTCGAATCTTTGTGATGCAGCGCAGATCCAGTGTTCTTCACCGCCACTACATACGACGCATTCAGCGCGGTGCGGGTCGGCCTGGTGCCCGCTGCCCGCGATGCTCAACCCATGCAAATGAAACACCGCAGCACATATCGAATTCCGTAATACATAACGAACACAGTGATATATATCTAACACTATGAATCATAAAATGTACAGCCCCCACCTATCCACCGCACAGGACGCCCGCGCAGTCCGCACGCGCAAAGCCCTGCGTCAGGCATTGCTTGAACTGCTTGAAAACAAACCGCTGGATCAGATCACTGTCCGCGACATCACCGCCGGCGCAAACATCGGCTATGCATCGTTTTTCCGGCACTGCCAGAGCAAGGAAGCATTGCTCGACGAGGTCACGGCGGAACAGATCGAACAACTGATAGGTCTGGCTTTTTCCGTGCTGCGCGGAGGCACGATCCGGGATGCAGCGATTGCGCTTTTCTCGTACGTCGACCAGCACCGCAAGCTATGGTCCACTCTGTTGACTGGGGGTGCCGCAGGTGCGGTGCGCGAACAATTTGTTCGCTACACCTCTCAGCTCGCCGCCGGGCTCACACGTCCCGGTCAGCGGTTTCCGACCGATATTGCCGTCATCTTCGCCAGTAGCGGAACCATTGAACTGCTGGCTTGGTGGCTACGCCAGAAAAAGCCGCTGCCTGTCGAGCAAGTGGCGGAGATCTACGATCACTTCGTCGTCTCCCCCACACTCGGCAACGATGCAACCGGCGCGTGGCGCACGGAACAACCCAAGAGAAAGAAGAAGAAATAATGCCGATCGGCAGCCCTTTCATTTCCGGCTAGATCTTCACTTAGAAGGAATTAAACTCGGTTGTGTCGCAGACACTGGCCCGGGCTCATGCGCTGCACGTCATCGGACTCCGGCGTATCGTGGCATTTGAAGCTGCCCACCATCCGCTACGCGACGATGCGAGGGGGAACAGCGATGGAACCGATTGCGAAATCACAGCTGGATCTCCGGCGCGTCCTGCTAGCCTTCGCGTTGACCCCTCTGCTGACCGCGTTCTATTGCGCCGTATGGCTTGCTCAGCCCTGGGCGCTTTCCTTTGGGTTGTTGATCGCCTATCCGAGCGCGGCCTTGATCGGTACGCCACTCCTATTTGTGCTGTGGCGACGCGGCTGGTTGAAGGGCGGATATTTCGCGGTGGCAGGCACCTTATGTGCACTACCGGCGATCGGACTCGACGCCAGCCCTTTTCGGCCGCCGCAATTCGAATCTCTTGACGCAGCGAACGCTCTTTACCTGCTACTCGCCGGCGGGTTCTCCGGCACCGTCTTCTGGTTACTGGGAATTGCTGGCGATTCGCCTCTGCGCTGGCGTTCACTGTTCGATTTGGGTCCGCCGGGCTGACATTAAAGCGTCATCGAGTGTCCCTATTGTTGAAGTCTACGACTTGAACAATACATTGCGACCGTGTTGACCGAACTGGGCATCGACCTGCCGACATTCCTGCTGCTCGTGCTGGCTTTGTTGATGGCGCTGAGCTTCGAATTCGTCAACGGCTTCCACGATACCGCCAATGCGGTGGCGACGGTCATCTATACGCACTCCCTGAAGCCGACGCAGGCCGTGGTCTGGTCGGGCACGTGGAATCTGATCGGTGTGCTGACTTCTTCGGGTGCCGTCGCGTTCGGCATCGTTGCGCTGTTGCCGGTAGAACTGGTGATCAATGTTGGCTCCGGTCCCGGCTTCGCGATGGTCTTTTCGCTGCTGTTGTCGGCCATCATCTGGAACCTCGGCACTTGGTATCTGGGACTGCCCGCCTCTAGCTCGCATACGCTGATCGGCTCCATCGTCGGTGTCGGCCTCATGAATTCGCTGCTAAGTCCCGATAGTGCCTTTGGCGATGGCGTCAACTGGGCAAAGGTCGCCGATACGGTCAAGGCATTGGTACTGTCGCCGCTGATCGGCTTCACATTCGCCGCATTGCTGCTACTCGTCGCCAAGAAGGCGCTGCGCAATCCAGCGCTGTACACCGCGCCGGAAGGCAATCATCCGCCGCCGCCGTGGATCCGCGGCCTGCTGGTACTGACCTGCACCGGCGTCAGTTTTGCGCATGGCTCCAACGACGGACAAAAGGGCATGGGCCTGATCCTGCTGATCCTGGTCGGGATTGTGCCGGCGACGTTCGCATTGAACCTGCATACCAGCACCGCCGATCTGCAGAAGATCACTGCCGCTGCGACGAGTTTCGAGCAGACCCTGCAGCAGCAACAGGTCACGCCGCTCGCCGGTGACATCAGTCCCGCGCAATTGGCACTGACGCGTCTGCTGCGCAAGAGCAAAATTGACGCAGAGACGTTGCCGGCGCTAGCCGTCGCCAACGGCGAGGTTCTGCACGGTCTTGCAGGCGTCGACGATCTGGCGCAAATCCCCGGAGAACAACGCCGCGCCCTGCGCATGAACATCTATCTGCTCTCTGAATCGCTGGCCAAGCTGATGAAGACGCATCAATTACCGGCAGGATTCGACGTCAACGCACTCACTGCCTATCAGAAGCAGCTGAAAAGCACGACGACGTACATACCGGTGTGGGTCAAGGTTGCAGTCGCACTGGCGTTGGGCTTCGGCACAATGATCGGCTGGAAGCGCATCGTGGTCACGGTCGGCGAGAAAATTGGCAAGGCCCATCTGACCTATGCCCAGGGTGCCTCAGCGGAACTGGTCGCTTTCGGTACCATCGAAGCTGCGGACATGCTCGGCCTTCCCGTGAGCACAACGCACGTATTGTCGTCCGGCATCGCCGGCACCATGGTCGCCAACGGCTCGGGTATCCAGAAGGACACGCTCCGCAACATTCTCCTGGCATGGGTGCTGACGTTACCGGTCTGCGTGTTTCTCGGTGCCTCGCTGTTCGCGGCAAGCCTGTTCGTAGTGTTCCGGTTGATTGGCATCCACTGAGAGCGTCACAAGTGTGGGCGCTCGACTTGAGTTGATCAGCGTGTTCACTGCGGCGCTGATCATATCCGCAGCCACGTCAACGACTGCGGCTTCGACAGCCTGTTGAGATGATAGCGATCAGGCAGACAAGCGTGAGCAGAAGACGCTGGAAATAATTAATTCTCGCCGCGCAACGACGGGCAACGCTTATTAATGGGTAACACCGCAACGAGCGAACTGAGTTTTCTGTACGCCGGCCCCAGGACTGCAGGCCGGTGGCTGCGCCGGAATCTCGAGCGTCACCGCGCAATCTTGATAACTAACGGAATGCCAGAAGTCGTAGCCGGCGCGGTTTCCGACGAGAACCTCAACGGTCAGCCGCTTGCCGCGCTCCCAAATCCGATCCTGCAATAGCGCGATTGCTCGACGCCCGACTCCGTGCCGACGCGCCTGTGGCAACACCAGAAACTGGCGCAGATAGATTTCCTTGCTGTGTTCGCGAAACAGCGCATAGGCGACGACCTCTGCTGATTCGTTCAGAAACAGGACTGCTCGATAACGCCGAGTGCTCAACCAGGCCCGCATGCGCTTCTCAAGTTCTGACAAATCCTTCGTGCCAAAATCCACTCCATCCTCAACCAGCTGGCGGTTGAGCTGTGCCAGAAGTTTGCTGTCCGCCGGTGTGGCAAATCTGTAGTGCAAAGCGTCCAAGACGTTAAGCCTCCTTACTTGTGCTCGTTAGAAAATTAAAACGGTGATACACCAATCCACCACCACGGATTCAAGAACGTCGAATCAAGATCGGCACACCGTTGATCTCTGGAGCTACAGCGGCTTCGGCGAAGGCCCGGTCGCGCAGTCGACGTATCACATTGGGTGACGGCCTATCAGCAGTAAGTCGAAGTTCAAGCAGATCCCGCAATTGCCGTTTGCGCTCCAGTTCAACCAGCGGATAGGCCCCTTCCACCTGATGTCGTTCGCCGATACGCAATTCATCGCCGTACATACTCAGCTCGGATTCCTCGTCCAGTGCGTTGCGGACGTGACTGCATGCGCGCAGCGCTTCTTCGTGGTCGCCACTCTTCGCCGCTTCCAGACAGCAGGCTATTGCTGAAATTGCGTGCTCTACATCGCTCGTGCCGCCTCCCTCTAGATTATCCGAATGAATTACCAGGAGATCCATGCAAGCGATCTGCAGACTATCGAGCCACGAACGATTGAAGTCGGAATGCAGTGCGCAATCCCAGATCACGTCCACACAGATCCCAAGCACATCCGACTCTGCTGCATACCGGGACCCTAGACGACCGAACAGAGCACTCAAGCGCGTTACCCCTGCCGCTGCCCAGGCGGTGCGATAGCAGACCGGCAATCTCTCGATACTCTGTCTAGAAGGACCCCGGTCGCAATCCACGTCGGCACATACACGCATGGACGGCATTCCTTCTTGCGGCTGAGTCGAAACAGCGCGACGGAATGCATGTGCCCGATACCCTCGATAGAGGCGCTGCAGCGACTGTGAAACGGTATTCAGACTCATTGGCTTGCCTCGTCAACTAATGCGATGTCCGTGTGGACAGCCGCTACCGCCAGTGCGTAACGGATGGATTTGCGCAACACGGTTGCGACGTAGTGTCGCGTCTGGCGCGGTGCATGTTTGGAAATCCAGTGTTCGGCGTCCGCTGCATCCCAACCCGCCGCCGCCGGCGGCAAGCGGCGATCAATGAAATCCGGGCCGCAGTTATACGCAGCGATGACGAGGCGCAGACGGGCTTGGGACGAAGCGACGTACCTGAAGTGATCCATCAAGGCACTGAGATAGGCGACCCCCAGCCTGATATTGGCGTTCGGGTTGTGCAGATCGGCAATCGTGGGAGTGCCATCTTTCCCGTAAATGATTCGATAAGCGGCACGTGCGCCGGAGCGGGGCATCAGCTGCATTAATCCTCTCGCGCCTTCGCTGGAAACGGCGTTGCGGTTGCAGGACGATTCCGTCTCAATAATCGCTGCGACAATAGTAGGGTTCACTTTGAATGCGTGAGCAATGGGCCATGCCGTCCGATAGATGGACGGCACGCAGCTTGCGCCCGAGGAGATCATGGCGCTGAGTTCGATCTCCGTCAGCACGCCTTGTTCGATTACGCCTCGGGATTTGTCTGCAGTCCAGTCACCAGTGCCGGCGTCCGCTGTTTCGACGTAAGCCGCCGTCTGTGTTTGATAGATAGATGGGATCGCTTCTGCAGAAGCTTGGCCGCACGACGCCAAGCCGTAAACTGCCAGCGTGGCCCGCACACTCATGGCAAAGCATTTTCGAATGTTCTCCGGCAGCGGCTTGCGGCGGCATCGAGATGGCGGATCGTGAGCCGCAGTTGCCATTGATGCGGACCGACCCCGGTACGCCGCACTACTTATGCAAAAAGAACTCATTCCAGACCCTCCTCGGAGTAGGTCCAGGCTGTCGATGGGATCTTCAGTGACTTCCACCGGCCTTCGGTTGGCGCGCATGAATAGCTTTCTGACCAGCGCGTCAGGCGCCTTTGTCCGGCTACAAAGCGGATTCCCGTTTCAGTGATTCGGATGCGAGCGCTTGAGATCTAATTGCCGCATCCAGTGCACGACATTGCAGGCCAGCATGAAGGCGAAGATGCCGACCACCACGATGCGAGCAGTGAGCAAGCGAGGCTCCGCAAGCGGATCGTGGCGGCTGATTTCATCAGTCACTTTGAATGCTAGTAGAACAAACGGTGCTAGAAAGGCAACAAGCACGGCAGCGACACGCCAAAGATTCACTACCAATGGACGTAGATGACTTTTCCGCTCAGCGCCGCGCGCGTCGACGCTCGTTTGCTGCTCATGTGGCCATGCATCGTAGGTGTTCGACATGACTGCTTCTCTGTCAATCGGCGATATGCCGGTGACAGTTATTAAATGCCTACACCGCATTTAAAATCGAGAGGGATGCTGGTACAAAAAAGTTAGTGAATGCTTATGAATTCGCCGCATCGGCATTAAAGGACCATTAGAAATAACCATACATTCCTTAATGTCGGCTTGTCTCAGCTAGCTACCATCGGTATTCAATAAGCAGGGAGCGCGCTTTTTGCGCAACTTGATCTGGGTCAATACAGCTGACAGTAATTGCTCCTAGAGTTGATCTGAATAACAGAATTAAGACGTCTCATTTCATCTGTCACAAGGATCGGGAGAGCATGGATGAGCGCACGCTCACAAACGGCTTGTTTCACAGAAGCTTTCTGCACCAAACGTTGTGTCTCCGCATTCAGCAGCGCGTTTTTTTAATGCGTTTTTAATGTTTTTGGCCAGTCTTCCGTCTCGATTTTCTATGCGGTGTCCGTGTCTAATTTGCGTGCCCACTAATCTGGGTCTTGTTGAGAATCATCCATGACCATTGTTCTGTTGCTATTGGGTGTCGCCGGCTTTGTCGCGATGGTCGGCTACATCACGCTCTGCGAACGCCTCTGAGGTTTACACCATGACTTTCGACTACTTGCTCGGCGGCTTGGCCGTGATCGTGCTGCTCGTCTATCTCACCTACGCCTTGGTGCGTCCGGAGAAATTCTGATGACCCTCAACGGCTGGGCTCAAATCCTGCTGTTCTTCGCATTGCTGACGCTGCTGACGCGTCCGCTCGGCGGCTTCATGTATCGCGTGTTCGAAGGTGAAGCCACGTTGATCGGCCGCTTGCTCGGTCCGATCGAGCGTTTCTTCTATCGCTTGGCCGGCGTCGACGCCAAGAGCGAGCAGCATTGGACTTCGTATACGGTCGGCATGCTGGTGTTCAATCTGTTCGGCTTTCTCGCGGTGTTCGGGATTCTGATGTTCCAGGATCATCTGCCGCTGAATCCGACGAAGATGTCGGGCCTGTCGGCGCATCTGGCGTTCAACACTGCCGTCAGCTTCGTCACCAATACCAACTGGCAGAGCTACGGCGGCGAGACGACGATGAGTTATTTCTCGCAGATGGCTGCGCTGACCGTGCAGAACTTCGTGTCGGCCGCCACTGGCATCGCGCTGGCGATCGCGCTGGTGCGCGGTTTCGCGCGCAAGTCGGCGAAGACCGTCGGTAACTTCTGGGTCGACTTGACCCGTTCCACGCTGTACGTGTTGCTGCCGCTGGCCCTGGTCTTTGCCGTGGTGCTGGTTTGGCAGGGTGTACCGCAAACCATGTTGCCCAACATCGATGCCAGCACGCTCGAAGGCGCCAAGCAGTCAATCGCGGTGGGCCCGGTCGCCTCGCAGGAAGCAATCAAGATGCTCGGCACCAATGGTGGCGGTTTCTTCAACGTCAACTCCGCGCATCCGTTCGAGAACCCGACGGCGCTGAGCAATCTGCTGGAGATGTTATCGATCCTCGTTATCTCAGCAGCACTGACCAACACCTTCGGCCGCATGGTGAAGGATGAGATGCAAGGCTGGGTGCTGTATTCAGCGATGGCCGTGCTATTTCTCGCCGGCGCTGGATTCTGTTATTGGGCCGAAGCTCAGGGCAACCCGACTTTCACCGCGCTGCATATCGATCAAGCTCCGAGTGCACTGCAGTCGGGCGGCAATATGGAAGGCAAGGACGTGCGCTTCGGCATCGCCGACTCGACGCTATGGGCAACAGCGACAACGGACGCCAGTAACGGATCGGTCAACGCGATGCACGACAGTTTTACGCCGCTCGGCGGCATGATCCCGATGCTGAATATCATGCTCGGCGAAGTGATCTTCGGCGGTGTCGGCTCGGGTCTCTACGGCATGCTGCTGTATGCGGTGCTGGCGGTATTCATCGCCGGCCTGATGGTCGGCCGAACGCCCGAATACCTTGGCAAGAAGATCGAAGCCAAGGAAATGAAGATGACGATGCTGGCGTTCCTGTGCTTGCCGTTGGCGTCGCTGCCGTTCCTGGCCGTTGCCTGTGTTGCGCCTGCCGGTCTAGCGGGCCTGGAAAACAGCGGCCCGCACGGCTTCTCGGAAATGCTCTACGCCTATGATTCGGCGATGGGCAATAACGGCAGCGCCTTCGCCGGACTCACCGCCAACGCGCCGTTCTGGGATATCACGCTCGGCATCACCATGCTGATCGGCCGCTTCGCTTTCATCGTACCGATGATGGCCGTAGCCGGCAGCCTCGTCACCAAGCGCATCGTGCCACCGTCCGCCGGCACGTTTCCGACCAAGAGTCCGCTGTTCGTCAGCTTGGTGGTCGGCGTGATTCTGATTGTCACCGGTTTGACCTATTTCCCGGCGCTGGCGCTGGGGCCGATCGTCGAGCATTTCTCGATGCTTGCCGGCACCCAGTACTAGACCCGACGGAGCCTATTCATGAGCCAAAAACAAACGTCGACCCCGACTTTCGACCGAGCCCTGCTCGGCCCGGCACTGCGCGAGTCATTCGTCAAACTCAACCCGCGCACACTGGCCCTTAATCCGGTGATCTTCATCACCGCGCTGGTGTCGCTACTGGCGACCATAATCTTTCTGCGGGATATGTTTGCAGGCCGTGGCGGCCTGCTGTTCAGCGGCCAGGTCATCGTCTGGCTGTGGTTCACAGTGTTGTTCGCGAACTTCGCCGAAGCGATCGCCGAAGGCCGCGGCAAAGCACAGGCGGCAAGCCTGCGCAAAACCAAAACTGAAACCATCGCCAAACGCCTGCGCGCCGCCGGTGGCACTCAGTACGAGCAGGTCCCCGCGACAGCATTGAAAATGGGCGATCTGGTGCTGGTCGAAGCAGGTGACGTTGTTCCAAGCGATGGCGAAGTCATCGAGGGCGTCGCCACCATTGACGAATCCGCGATCACCGGAGAATCCGCGCCGGTGATCCGTGAATCCGGCGGCGATCGTTCCGCAGTGACCGGCGGCACTCGCGTGCTGTCGGATCAGATCCGCGTAAAAATCACTGCGGCACCGGGGTCGAGCTTCCTCGATCGCATGATCGCGCTAGTCGAAGGCGCCTCGCGCCAGAAGACACCGAACGAAATCGCGCTGAACATCCTGCTGGTCGGCATGTCGCTAATCTTCATCTTCGCGACGGCGACGATTCCGAGCTTTGCAATCTATGCCGGCGGCAAGGTCGGCGTGATCGTGCTGGTGGCGTTGTTTGTGTGTCTGATCCCGACGACGATCGGCGCACTGCTGTCGGCGATCGGCATCGCCGGCATGAATCGCCTAGTCCGCTTCAACGTGCTGGCGATGTCCGGCCGTGCGGTCGAAGCCGCCGGCGACGTCGATACGTTGCTGCTCGACAAGACCGGCACCATCACGCTCGGCAACCGTCAGGCCAGCGAATTCCTTCCGGTGCCGGGCGTTTCCGCGCAGGATCTGGCGGACGCCGCGCAGCTATCGAGCCTGTCCGACGAGACGCCAGAAGGCCGTTCGATCGTCGTGCTCGCGAAGGAAAAGCACGGTCTGCGCGGACGCGAGCTCGCGTCGCAGGGTGCGCACTTCATTGCGTTCAGCGCGCAGACGCGCATGTCCGGCGTGAACCTTGGCGATTCTCAGATCCGCAAGGGTGCCGTCGACGCCATCGTCGATCATGTCACTCGCACCGCCGGCAGCCGCGCGATCCCGAAAGAATTGAAGGAAATCTCCGACCGCATCGCCAAATCCGGCGGCACCCCGCTGGCCGTGTCCCGCGACGGTGAGGTGCTCGGTGTCATCCATCTCAAGGACATCGTTAAGGGCGGTATTCGCGAGCGCTTCGCCGAGCTGCGCAAGATGGGTATTCGCACCATCATGATCACCGGCGACAATCCGCTCACCGCGTCGGCCATCGCGGCGGAAGCCGGCGTCGACGATTTTCTGGCGCAGGCTACACCCGAAGATAAGCTCAAGCTGATCCGCGAGGAACAGGCCAAGGGAAAGCTCGTGGCGATGTGCGGCGACGGCACCAACGACGCGCCGGCGCTCGCGCAGGCCGATGTCGGCGTGGCGATGCAAACGGGCACGGTCGCCGCGCGCGAGGCCGGCAACATGGTTGATCTCGATTCTGATCCCACCAAGCTGATCGAAGTCGTCGGGATCGGCAAGCAGCTGCTGATGACACGCGGTGCGTTGACGACGTTCTCGATCGCCAATGACGTCGCCAAGTATTTCGCGATCATCCCCGCGATGTTCGCCGCGATCTATCCGCAGCTGAACAGGTTGAATGTGATGCATCTGGCGTCGCCGCAGAGTGCGATTCTGTCGGCGATCATTTTCAACGCGCTGATCATCGTCGCGCTGATTCCTTTGGCACTGCGTGGCGTCAAGTACCGGCCGATCGGCGCCGGTCCTCTGTTGCGGCGCAATCTGCTCGTCTACGGCCTCGGCGGCATCGTGGCACCGTTCATTGGCATCAAAGCGATCGATCTGATCGTCAGTGCCGTCGGTCTGGCTTAAGGAGACTTCCATGCTTATTCATCTACGTCCCGCGCTGGTCTTGCTGCTGCTGTTTACGCTGCTCACTGGATTCGTCTATCCGTACGCGACGACTGGCCTCGCCCAAGTTCTGTTTTCGAGCCAGGCGAATGGCAGCCTGGTCGAACGGAATGGCAAAACAATCGGTTCCGCGCTGATCGGCCAGAACTTCACGTCCGACAAGTATTTCCACAGCCGCCCGTCGGCGACGTCGGATACCGACCCGAACGACTCGACCAAGACCATCTCGTCGCCCTACAACGCTGCGAACTCGGTCGGCTCCAATTACGGCCCCACCGCAAAAGCCATGATCGATCGCGTTAAAGGCGATGTCGACACACTGAGCAAGGAAAATCCCGGTACGCCGATTCCGGTCGATCTGGTTACCACCTCGGCTAGCGGCCTTGATCCGCATATCTCGCTGGCGGCGGCTGCGTTTCAGATTCCGCGCGTTGCCAAGGCACGGGGAATCACTGAAGACAAACTACGTGAACTGGTTGTTCAGAACACCGATGGTCGCGCGCTAGGTTTGTTCGGTGAACCGGGCGTCAATGTGCTGCGGCTGAATCTGGCACTCGACGCGTCGGCACCGGGGGCGGCCAAGCCGTGACGTCCCTGCCGATCACATCCGTCATAAGAGATATATGAGAGAAGTCTGAGTGGGTCCGCTCGGGCGCGGATCCACTCGACTCTCCAGCTCTCACCGCAGGGCACTGGTTAGCGGCGGGTCTGATTTCCAATGAACATCTCAGGTGGCAATGTCCTCGTTGTTGAGGACGAGCTTCCGATTCGGCGACTGCTCCGCACAACGCTGCGCGCCCAAGACTATACGGTCCATGAGGCGGCCAGCATCGCCGAAGCGCTCGATATCGTTCAGCACAACAAGATCGATCTCATCGTCCTGGATCTTGGGCTGCCGGATGGTGACGGTATCGAAGTCATACGTGCCGTACGTCCCACCTCGCAGCTGCCGATTATTATTTTGTCTGCGCGCAACGACGAGCGCGGCAAAGTCGCGGCGCTCGATGCGGGCGCCGACGATTACGTCACCAAACCATTTGGTGCCGAAGAACTGATGGCACGCATACGCACCGCATTCCGGCACCACGTTCAGCAGCAGGGCGGGCAGCCCATCTTCCAATGGGAAGGACTTACTGTCGATCTCGTGCGCCGTGTCGTGACCCGCGATGGCACCGATGTGAAACTCTCGCCGAAGGAATACAGCCTCTTGCAGCCACTGGTCATTCATGCCGGCAAGGTGCTCACTCACCGGCACCTCATGCAGGAAGCCTGGGGCTCTGATCGCGCCGACGATATCTCTTCGCTGCGCGTCTACATCCGCTTGCTGCGCAACAAGCTCGAAAAGGACCCGGACCGGCCAACCTTGATTCTTACGGAACCGGGCATTGGTTACCGTTTGTGTGTGCCCGATGACTGATAGCTGGAGCCAATACGAAGTGAGGTGACTGATTATTCATGACACAACGGAAGGCAGTTACGGGAATCATCTCAAGTCATCATTTGCCCAACGAGCCCCGGAACAAGAGAAAGCTCGTCTGAATCGGTTACGGGTAAATCCCCGGCTATTGAACTGTCTGCTCTTCGAATCCTGATTGTCCGCTTTGAAGAAGCGCGAGCGTTAGCTGTGGGATGGTCGCGAGCTGGTCTCCCGAACTGCTACGTGCAGACAAGTGTGCTGGGCGTTTGTGGCTGGTCGATTAATGATTAGCCCTCGCCTTCATAACAAGTGAGCTCCCCCGGAGTGAGATCGCCCATCACAAAACTGCGAACCGGATAATTCGGGTCCGCGCCAGTCGGCAGCTGGCGTTTCGTAGCGGACGCGTCCTGACCATAGGGTCGAAGACCGCCCGCAGCGGCGGCGGCACCGAGCGTGACGCCCGCACCGACAGCAACCATGAATATTCCAAATGAACTTCATGTTCTTGTAACTTTCCACGCCTACTATTTTGAGAGAGCGCTTTTATTTTTTCACCGCCAACGCGACCAACCTTAGGAAAGCCCATGCAAGCCGCCCATTTGAAAACGCTGTTACTGGCAATGACTTTCGCTGCGTTTGCGGTCGCGGCCAATAAAGCCTCAGCAGCCATCGTCATCTCAGAGGTTGATTCGGCGGGAAGCGCCAACAATGCCTATAAGGCGGATTGGTTTGAGCTGACGAATACGGGCGCGGCCGCCGTGTCAATTTCGGGTTGGAAAATGGACGATAACAGTGCTTCTTTTTCGTCTGCAGTGCCCCTGAGCGGGGTGACGAGCATTAACGCAGGACAAACAGTCGTATTTATCGAAGATACGGGAACCACTGATGCTACCGTTGACGCGAATTTCAAGTCGGCATGGTTTGGCACTAGCGTGCCGGCCGCACTGACCCTGGGCAACTATGGCGGTTCCGGCGTAGGTTTGAGCCAAACCAGTGACGCTGTAAACATTTTTAATGCGAGTGGCAGCCTGATCGCCAATGTCAGTTTTAACACCTCACCTGCAACCGGCGGTACCTTCGATAACACGGCGGGGCTGAACAATGTGACTCTCGCTCAAGCGAGTGTCGCCGGGGTCAATGGCGCTTTCGTATCTCTGTCTGGTTCGGAGATTGGTTCTCCTGGTGTCGGTGCGAACGTCGCCCCGGTCCCCCTTCCCGCCGCCGCTTGGCTCATGCTTGCGGGACTTGGCGCAGTCGGGCCGTTCGCGCGGAAAAAGCGCGCGGTGTAGAACCTTCATCCGTTTTCTTGATGTTCTGAATCGCGTTCCATAGCGTCCAAAGGTCGAATCGCAGCGACTAATTCACCGGGATCAGACTAGGCGGCTTGGGCTCCAACTTCATGTTGCTGCTGCCGATCCCACTGTAGAAGTGCTGATCTCTCCTCAAGTAGTACGTTGCGCTCAACGGCGCCGACATGAAACAGCACCAACCTTGCGATCCGTGGGATCAGTGCCTTGGGCAAATCGTGACCCATTCCCGGAACCACCTCCAGCTGGGCGGCCGGAATATGCTCCGCGAGATCATATGCAGCGGCAACTGGTATTACCCGATCGTCACGACCGTGGATGATGAGAGTTGGAGCACTGATTCCAGCGAGCAGCGGCACTCGATCCCCCGAAGCAAAAATGGCCACAGTCTGCCGCGCCAGCCCGCGCGGATAATGGGCGCGATCGAAGCTGCGTTCGGCATGCGCCCGCATCTCCTCCGGGGAAGTTTGGTATCCGGGGCTGCCGACCATCTGCCATGTCCGCAGGTGGTGCTCAATATTGGCGTCCCGGTCTTTGTTCTTCGGGCGCTTGACCAGTCGAAGTCCAAGCGTTAACGACGGACCCGGCGCACGCGGGCTTCCGCTACTGGTCATCATCAGCACCAGACTGCGAACACGCTCGGCATATTTCGCTCCGAGGATCTGCGCGATCATGCCTCCCATGGAGGCGCCGACGATGTGCGCGCGCCGAATACTCAGAGCATCGAGCAGACCTACAGCATCCTGCGCCAAATCGTCCAAAGAATAGGCCGCTCTCACCCGCATACCCAGCTTGTATGCCAGTCCGGCACGTATGAGGTGTGGTTTTCCCATGGATTCGAGCCTGCTGGAAAGACCAACGTCCCGATTGTCGTATCGAATGACGTAATAGCCGGCTTGTGCCAACATTTCACAGAAACTGTCGGGCCAAAGAATCAACTGCCCGCCCAGCCCCATGATCAGCAGGATCGCGGGTCTCTCGGGATTACCAAACGTTTCATATTCGAGACAAAGGCCATTGGCCATCGCCTGGGGCATGATGGATGCTCTTCTGGTGCGCCTAGCACTTCATTGTTGCACGATGATGACAGCCTTGTGTTACAACCGCCGGCTCCAGGCAATCCGCTCGGCCGAGTTGTATTCACGATCATCCGGGAAGAGAGAAAACCGGCCTATTATCTAGGCTTGCCGTTCGATCCCAGACATACCTAGTGAACCCGCGTACCGCTCTGTCAGTCACGATCGCTATGAGTGCCGCTGCGCTTTCCGGCTGCAGGCATGGCAATCCCGATGCGCTTTGGCAGATTGTTCACCAGGGCTGCGTGCCGAATCAGGAGCAGCATAGCAATCCGGCGCCATGCGTCTCGGTCGATCTCAGGGATGGCGAAGCGCATGGCAGTGCGGTACTCAAAGACCGCAATGGCCCTTACCAGTACCTGCTGATTCCGAGCGCACGGATTACGGGAATCGAAAGCGCGCCGCTGTACGCGGACGGCGCGGTGAATTACTTCGCTGCGGCATGGGCCGCACGGCACTTTGTCGAGCAAGGTGTTGGCCACCCCTTGCCTCGTGAATTGCTTAGTCTGGCGATCAATTCGCGCTATGCCCGCTCACAGAACCAATTGCATATTCACATCGACTGTCTGAAGTCTGACGTACGCGAAGCGCTGCGCAGGCAGCTGCCAAACATCGGTGACGACTGGGCACCGCTCGCGACGCCCCTTGCCGGTCATCGGTTTGGCGCGCGGCGCGTGCACGATACTGATCTGGTTCAAAACAACCCGCTTCGACTGCTGCCGGTTTCCCTGCGTGAGAGCGAATCTGAAAGGACGCGTCTCACTCTCGTACTCGCCGGCGCGCACTTCGCCGACGGCGATGATGGATTCGTGTTGCTGGCAGGTCATGCCGCGCTGTGGCCGTTTGACCCTGGCCACGGTGAGGACCTTCAGGATCATGCCTGCCGCTGAGCAGCCGAGTTGAGCACGGAATAAAACCATTATTCGCTCATCGCAGGAATGATGCAGATCGGCAGATGCCCGGCAGCTTGTCTACCCATCCGGTCCAACAGGGATTCGAAGGAGAAATGCGCTTGCGGCAACAACGCAACGACGAACAGTGCCGCACCGATCGGAATGATCCAGCGCATATCCGGCCGTTGCGAAGTTCCATAGACACGGGCAAAGACGATGGCACCGAGGCCACCTACGATCCAGCCTGCGAGCACTTCCTGCGGTGTGTGGGCCTGCAGTCGAATACGCGTCAACCCGATGCCAATAATCCAAAGCACAGCGAAAAGACGGATTTGATGTCGCCGCGGTTCCGGACGCCCCGCGGCCAGCACCATTGCCAGACCGCAGTAGGCGATTGAACTGAAACTCGTGTGTCCGCTCGGACTATGAATGTGCCACAGCGTATAGCCGCAGCCGGCAAACCAGATTTTGGCGAATGCGGTGACGCTCACGACGGAACCCACGCACACCAGCCACCATACAGCGATGTGCCGCGAAACATAACGCGCCATCCATAAGGCCAGCACCAGACAAAGTGGGATCAGGACAGCGGCATTGCCGAAATACGTCAGAATTCTTACCGGATGCATAAGATGCACGAAATTCAATTTGCGCCGATCGAAATGAGGGGCGACGAAGTTATCGACAATGCACGCAGTTAATAAAGTCAGGGGGAATCAGTCTGGCGAAACGCTTTCTCAGATCGCCGTCCTTGCGGAGTGAATCAGTTCTACAGGTGAGGCGGCAGCCGTTCAGCTCATGAATACAGCAGCTCATTCTACGCATTCCATGGGGAGAGTATGGAAGCTATTCGCCGCATCCTCTGCGACGTCCGGCGCGCAAAAAGAGGCCCTCACCTTGCGATGAGGGCCTCAAGTTCAGCCAATGGATCGGTTGAAATCGAGTACGTTCGCGATACCCGATGAACAATTGCTCAGTAAGCTGGACCCTCGTCATAGAACCACAGCGTGTAAAGGCCGTAGAGATTCGCGTATGACAGCGGCGACGTTCCCGGCTCCATGGTGATGCTGTAGGTCGTGGTTCCTGCGGGGCTTGATCCCGGATAATAGTAGCTGCTGCCGTTGTAGGCATAGTTGAAATTGAAGGGGGCAGCAACGTAGTTGGTGATCGCCGCGAGACCGCCGCCCACCGTTGGCGCTTCCACGACCCATTCCGCACTGTTGCCGGCAAAGGTGGTACCCGACGGTGGATTGAAAGCGAGCGACACGGATTGCTGCGTGCTGTAATTGACGATGTAAGCGTGACCGTAGGGAGCGCTGGTGGTGTACCAGACTTCCACCGCCATTACGTCACCGGGATTGACGGCGATGCTGCTGATGCGGGTTTCCGCGTATGGATACCACTCGTACCACGCCGAGTAATAAGTTGACTTGGTGCTACCGGAGCAATAGGCATCGGCTTCGATGCCGGCCTGCAGCACATCCGATGAACCGTAGCCGTCGAACCCGTCCCACAGTGATGAGTAATCCCAAGAGCCTGAGCAGGTACCGAACGGTTGCTGCGCAATCGGCACGACGAATTCCGTATAGATCCACGCATTGTTGACTCTAAACGTGCCGGTGCTGCCGGTGATCGCATAGCCGCTCCAGTTGGATGACGTCGTGGAAACAGTATTTTTCACCACAGCATTCTGGATAGCATCCGCAATCGGTCGATTCTCGATCCGAGTCTGTTGCAGCCTTGGATTGGCGATGCGTTTTTGGGGCGCGGATACCAGCCTTCGCCAGTGTTTGTACGCCTCGGGAGCTGCCTGCTGATCCGGTCGCGGTGGAAAGCCGTATAGCGCAAGCTCGCCGTCAGAGGCATTCATCGCGTCGAACGCGGCTGACGGCTGCGGGTAAGCGACGACATCCGAAACGTTCGTCGGCTCCGGCGCCACACTCTCTTGCGGCGCGATGCCGCCAGCGGTGGCAGTGGCAGTGACCAAATACCCGCACAGCGCGATGGTGCCGCGCAGCATAGGCAAGGTGGTAATGGTGCGTGTGGATTTCATAATTCATCTCCCGACATCAAGTTTGCATCCAGCCCGTGAGGATGGATTCGCACCGAGTCATTCGGCGCTATCCATCAACACGGATCGGACTACAGGAAAAGCGACATCGCGGTCGCTCATCGTGGCTCGGAAGAATTTTTATCTTGCCTACTGAATCCAGCTGCTACCCGGTTGACCAGCGTGCTCATCGAAGCACTGACCATCCATGATGGGGTTAACAACCACGCCCTCAGGACATTTTCGGTCAGACCGGCGTGAGCAGAAGACGTTTGAGATGATCAATTCTCGGCGGGCAACAACAGTCGCCCATTGGCCGCTGGCCCGGCCGCTGCCAAAGCGTCAGCTCGTCTTTAGGGACTTTTTGTGCACGTGCGCCCGGTTGTTTTTGCAATCGTCGTCCATTGTTTTGGATAGCTGTTGTCTGGCACGAAGAGGTCAGCACTTTCTGAACTCCCGGAAACTATACTCCAGGTACCGCTGCTATTGACGGCAGTCCCTTGGAATTTGAATGTTATGTGGCCAAGCGGAACCGGTACCGACGGCCCCAGCGTCGAATCAAGATCCGGGTGCCACAGTAAATACGCAGTAATGGATTGCGCGTCGGACACTGAAAGATAGGGTTCGCTCAGTAGCGCACCGGGCGCATCACCAAAAGAAGTGCGCGAGACTGGGAATCCAAACAAGTCGATCGACCCATAGATATTATCGAAGCCCACGTTGGTGCAGGTTTTGGTATAGGTCGGCGCTTTCGCGGTGTAGGTAGTGTTATTGACCAGTTCAATCCATTCCACCGATCCCTTAATACCTGTTGGCGGCTCGATGTGCGAAGTGAAGATAATTCCGACGTTCGTGAGATAGTAGCTGAGTCCGCTGAGCAAAAGGCGCGGCGCACCATATTGATTCACGATGTTGACGGTGCCGATTTGCGCGGAGGCCAGTGCTGTGGCTCCAGTTGCAGTGCTTACTCCTGCCACGCTGAAGCTCGCGCTGGCTGCGGCAGTTTGGCCGTTGCTCGCCGTGTAGCTGTACGTAACTTGAAAGGATTCTCCCGGAACAATCCAGTGAAACGTCACTGCAGTTTCCGACAAATCAGCGGCGGTGATCGGAGTTATTGTTTCACCCTCTGCGCCTGCGGAGTAACTCGCTATCGCCGTCGCCGGGTTAGCACCTGCTCCGGGAATCGTCCACTGTTGGGATTCCACGGCAGTACCAGATGGCGGTGTGACAACGGATGTGAGTGCTATTTGCTGTCCGATCACCACAGGAATTGGTTGCGTTAATGTCGACGTGTCAATGCCATTAAACAGAATCTTGGGTGGTGGAGCGGATGGAAGTGCCAACGTGACGGTCACATCCTCAACTTGGGTGACTTGCCCGTTAAGAATGTAGTAGAGCTGAAAGAAATCAGAGGTTGCACTTGACGACGTATCTGTCCAAGTATAGTAAGCCTGCACCGCTGGCAACGATGGACTACCCGCAGGACAACCTGGAAGAGGGCCGCTGACAACCGCCGAGGTCACGTTACCGTGAGTGGGTGCGACATTGACAGAATAGCTGCCTACGCCGAGCGAAGTATTGCAGTTTGCGTAGTACCAGGTTGTCACGGCAATCGTTTGAACGCCGGCGACCACCTCAATGGTCTTGGTTACATCGGCGCGCGCGCCGTTCGAGTGCAGACTCAGCAGCACGGCAAGCGTGAGTCCAAATCGCAGCGTAATTGTTCTGATCAACTTGTCCATTTCGGTCATCCCTTGAATGAAAAACTCCGTCTTCGGTCCTTTGATCCCCAACGCGTCCCGTACATCGTACAAATCTGAATCGGTCCGCTGCCGCCATATTGCCTCTTTTTTCTGACGCGGGCGAGTCGGGTACCTTGCCAAATAGACAGTGACCGTGGCGATGACATGAACTCCAAGAATCAGTCCCGTGTCGAACCGACAAAATGGATCAGATGATTGTCACGATTCGGTCACCACGCTGACACAGTACGTCGGTAAATTGCCGGCGCGTCTCGATACAAGACGGACACGAGTCGCACGCATCCCACACTAATGTGGATTACGACAAGTCTCGCTCAGGGGATAAAACAATGTCAGGAACGGTCTCGACCAGCCGCAAGGCTGGCAAGCATTTCGTATTATCGTGCGTCATCGGTGCAGCCGCTGTTCTCAGTACAGCAGAAGCCATCGCTGCGGATCCCGTGATTTTCACTTTTGCCACGGTGGGTGACTCGCGCCAGGATCCGAAATCTCCGGACCCCACCACGCTGATCCCGGAATACACCGGCACCCTGCTCGCCCAGGACAAGATCTGGCTGCAAAACACCAAAGCATGGGCGCGCATCCTGCGCACCGTGCAGAGCCAGAAGGCGAATATGCTGATCGTAAACGGCGACATGATCATGGGCTACGGTCGCGCGTCCATTCCGACCGCATGGACTTCGACGCCGACGGTGTCGCAGGTAGTCAGTTCTGATCTGCTGCAGTTCTATCAGCAATATGCCTACTGGCGCGGCATGATCGCCAACATGTTCGAGACCAACACCTACGTGCTGCCAATTCCGGGTAACCACGAGGTGCAGTGCAACTCTGCCAACAACGGCAATCCGGAAAGCTGCGCATCCGGCAAGCATGCCTACGTGGAGAATGAGAACGCATGGCGCGCCAACATGGGCGATCTGATTCTGGACACGACGCGCTTCACCAACATCGTCGGTTCCGCACCGCTGAACGTGGCGGGCCTGACTGCGGCAACGGCGCCGGGAGCCGCCGACGGCGACACCACCGACCAATCCCAGCTTAGCTTCTCGTTCGATGTGAACACTTCGATCGGCCTGTTGCATTTCGCGGTTATCAATACCGACGCCGTCAGCATGGACTCGCATGCGCCGGTCACCTGGATCGCGAATGACCTCGGTGCCGCCCGAGTCCGCGGTGCGGTGAAAATGTTCGTGTTCGGCCACAAGCCAGCCTTCAGCTACGACTACGGCAACATCAGCCTTGGCGGAACCGTTGCAAATATCCTGCCGGGTTCGCCGGCTGGCTTGGACGTCACTCCGACCGGTGCGGAAGGCAGCAACGCGTTCTGGAGCGTGATTGCCCAGTACAACGCAACATATTTCTGTGGCCATGAACACATCGTGCATATCGATCAGCACGCTGACCCCACCGGCGTGTCGACACTCACGCCGTATCAGGTTCTCGTTGGCTCAGGCGGCTCTCCGTTCGACGACAAGATGACCGCCGCGCCAGCCGAACCGACGCCGTTCGTCAATCCGACCGATCGTTCCTATGCCTGGGCCACGGTGCGTGTGCATCAGAGCGGCGCGGTCACACTCGATGCGTATGCCTTCGACGATCAATTCGGGCCGACCACCGACGTGCAAACTGTCTCGAATTTGCAATAAGCGCACGATCCAGGAGGCTTAAATCATGAACCATACAAAAAAACTCCTCGCGGGTGTCCTGCTGCTGGCGGGCGCCAGTCGTGAGGCGCAGGCGTCGTTAGTGCTCGATAGCGGTACGCCGGATAACTCCAAACCGGCGCTATCGCTGGACGGCAACGACTACTACGCAGCGGAATTCAACCTGAGCGCGGGCCAGACGATCACCGGCATTCAGGGATATATCACCGGTGGCGATACGGGCGTCGTTGGAGACACGTTCACGATCTCGATCTATGCTAATAATCCCAGTACCAGCCTGCCGGCGGTATCGGGCGGTGCATTGTTCTCGCAGCAGGCAAGCTACCAGGCAGATGGTTGGACTGGCCTCACCAATCTGAGCACGACGCTGTCTGGCGCCGGCCAGTACTGGGTGGCTTTCGAAGTCGGTGCCGCGGACTCCACTGCGGGTCTGCTGCTGCCGATCGTGGCCAGCAACGGTTCGGCTCCGGCACTCAAGTACGCCTTCGATGCCGGCTCAGGCTACACCGCGATGACAGGCGACAACTTCGGTGTGCAGGTCAGTGCGGTGCCGCTGCCACCGGCGCTGTTGCTGTTCGCCAGTGGCATCCTGGGCACTGGCGGATTGCTGCGCCGCCGGGAAACCACTTGAAACTCCAAAGCCCGGCTCTCTTATCCGGGTGAAGTCAGTAATCGAAGCCGGGTGGAGATATTTGACCACCCGGCTTTTGGCGCATTTGCGGTATTTCCAATATGAAGTCTTTCCTCACCCTGATCGCCGTTTTCGGACTGACCTTCGCAGCTCCTCTCGCGACGTGGGGCTGCTCCGGCGAAGATTTGAAAGCGGTCGGTTCCGAGCTGTACTTCCCTTTGGCTTACGGTGATCGTCCGACGCGCGATCAGCTCAGCGCGCTGGGGCGCAAAGTCTTTTTCGATGCCAGTCTGTCGGCGTCAGGTCAGCAATCCTGCGCCAGTTGCCACAATCCCGCCTATGCTTATGGCCCTCCGAACGCCTTGTCTGTACAGCGCGGCGGCCCTACGATGAACCGCATGGGATTCCGCAACACGCCTTCGCTGCGTTATCTGCACACCCCCATTGCCTTCACGGAACACTTCCTCGAACAGGAAGTAACAGGCGGCCAGGACGACGAAGGCCCGACCGGCGGGCGGACCTGGGACGGGCGCGTCAACACCGGTCACCAACAAGCTCTGATGCCGCTGCTCGACCAGAACGAAATGGCCAATCAGAGCACCGACGAGGTCGTCAATCGCTTGTCCAAAGCTGCCTATGCCGAAGAATTTCGCCAGACCGTCAGTGCACCAGGCGAAAATGTCTTCGACAATCCAGACGCAGTGATCGGCTGGCTCACCGTTGCCGTGGAAGCGTTTGAGCAGTCCCCAGCCGATTTTCACCCGTTCACCAGCAAGTACGACGCTTACCTGCGCAACGAAGTGCAGCTCAGCACGCGGGAACAGAAGGGGCTCGCATTGTTCAACGACATCAAGAAGGGTAATTGCGCGACCTGCCATCCGGGCGCACTCAGAAACCCGCCCGATCATCCGCCGATTTTTTCCGACTTCGGCTATATCGCACTGGGTGTTCCGCGTAACACTGCGATTCCCGCAAACAACAATCCCGACTTCTACGACCTCGGCCTGTGCGGCCCGCTGCGCACCGACTTGAAGAACAAGACGGAATACTGTGGCCGTTTCCGCACACCATCACTGCGTAATGTGGCTCTGCGCAAAAGCTACTTCCACAACGGCGTGTTTCACTCGCTGCGGCAAGTCGTAGAGTTTTACGCAACCCGTGAGACCAATTCGCGGAAGTGGTATCCGCGATTACGCGATGGGCAAATCGACAAGTACGATGACTTGCCTGCTCAATATCGTCGCAATGTAAATACCGATCCGCCGTTTGCGCCGCTGCCAGGCAATCGGCCGCGACTGACATCGACCGAAATAGATGACATCGTCGCGTTTCTCGATACGCTTTCCGATGGGTATTTACCGATGGCCTTAAGGAACAGCCCTCATGATCTTTCCCGAAGAATCAATCACACCTGAGCTCGCAGCGTTGCTCGCCGCGATCCGAAGCGACGAAGTTGCAACGGCGCACACGTTAATTTTCATGGACGACCTTCTCTCGCTCGGTCGACTGAGGCTAGTCCGATTTGATGCAGAAGGTCGATTGAAACTGACGCCGCGAGGTCAGAATGCGGTACCAGCGGTAAGAGAAGGGATTACGCAGATCGCGTGAGCTAATAGAGTATGCGGAATCTGCTTTGCCATCTGCTCCGCTGGTCCCCTACGCCGGCTTTTCGCAGTTAACCATCCACGGCGTACCATACCGATCGGTCAGCATTCCGAAGGCAGCCGCCCAAAAGGTTGCCTGCAACGGCATGCGGATGGTGCCGCCCTGTGAAAGCGCGGTGAAGGTGGCTTCGGCCCGATCAACCGTCGGGTAATTCAGCGACAAAGAAAAGCCCTTCATTCCTTCGTAGGGCTGGCCCGGCATGTTATCCGAACCCATCAGTGCGTGGCCATCGATGGTCATGCTGGCATGCATGATTTTGTCGCCATGGCCAGGCGGAATCTGATCCGCCATCGGCGAAGCGGAAAAAGACAGCAGCAGGTTGATCTTGCCGCCCAGCACCCGCTCATAAAAATGGAAGGCCTCGGCGCAATTACCGTTAAAGGTGAGATAAGCGTTGAGATTGAACACGACAAGCTCCTGGAAAATGAAGGCGGCAAAGCAGGGCTGATTATGCCACCCACTAATAAAAAGGGGCCGGATATTTCCAGCCCCTCGACAAGGGATTTCATCGCCACCCGCTAGCCGCGGAAAGTCACTAAATCAATGTATCGCTTGCGAGCCCGGCTTCTCCCATCACATCAGGCCTTTTGCACGGGCCCGGACACAATCAGACCGAGCTTGTCCGGCGACGCCGCACGAAGCCGAATAGGGCGCCCAGCCCGGATGAGAACAGCCAAGCCGCGGCCGGCAACGGCACCGGGGCGACGGCGACACCGCGCAGCACCTGCCCTTCCACCGCCGTTTGCAAGGTCGAGAACTGCTCTAGCGCCGACTGCGTCGAGGTTGTATCGGCAAGCGCATCGCTGATCGCAACCAGTCGGTTGGCGTCGGCTCCAGCATCTGTTGCGGCACTTGCGGTGGATGTGATCGCATAAATCGATACCGTTCCATCCGCGTTGACCCGGCCGGCGATGTTGCGCAGACCGGCTGTGGCAGGGTTCAGGGCGGTATCGGTCAGGCCGGACACACTGTACTTCTGTCCGAGATTGAGCCCGTTCTGCAGCGTGTAATCGAGCTGCCAGGTGCCGCTGACGAGGCTCCATTTCTGCAGGCCCGCATGCGTATCCGTTGCCGTGCCGTCACCTTCATCGCCGACGTACAAAGTTGTCGAGTTGGCGAACCACAGGCCAAACGGATAGAAGCCATTGGTCGTCTGATTCTTGGCGATTCCCGTCGGCAATCCCGGCAGGATCGAGATGGCCGTGCTGCCCGCCGTGCCACCGGTCGGCAGGCTTCCGGCAATGCCTACCTGATATACCGTATTGACGCCGTTGCTGCCACTGCCCTTCGTGACGTAGAGGGTGTTATTAAATATCGTCTCGCCGCGGAAATTATTATCCTTGCCGGACTTATCTGCTGCCGCGCCGTTTTGTGTCACCGAATAGCCGTATTGAAAGCCGTTTGAGCTTCCCGGCGTACCCTGCTGCGCGCCGACTACCGTTGTTTCCGGGCCCCCACCCTTGGCGACTATCTGCACGCCGGTATTGTTGACAATGTTCGTCGGCTCGGTCCCCGATCCGTTACCGGCGTTGCCGACCATGTAATAGTTGCTCTGCCCCGTACCGTTGACGTTGTTCACCAGAATCGCATTGCGCCCGTTGTTGCCGCTATAGGAGTTGACGGCGGTAACAGTGACGTTGCCGTTCGCATCGATCTGACCGATGGCACGCTGGTAAGTCGAAGCAACGGGGTTGGTCGCGTCAACGTGATTCGGCGTGTTCGCATTGGACACGTCCAGTGTGTTGACCGGCGCGACATAACCCATGAAGGTCACGGCGCTACCATCGCTGGATACATTGAGTCCGAGCTCGGACTTTGACGGAAAGCTCGTCACCATCCCGCCACTATTGCCATCATTGAGCGTGATCGAATTGACCACCGATCCTGATGTCGTGACATCGCTGATCGTAATCGCCGACGTGATGCCGAAGCTGGGATCGGGTGTCTCGTTGTTCCAGACGTTCGGTAGGCTGGCATCAGCGACGGCCGTTCCTCCACCCGGCAAGGCTTGTCCGACCGTAATGAGATTGGCTGGCGCCGTGTACGTGCTGCTGCTGACCAGCAAATCGCCTGGCGTGAACAACGGTGTCGCGGCATACGCCGGGAACGCGACGCTACCCAGCATTACGGTTGCTGCCATTGCAATCGGAGAAACCCTCCCTGGTGAATGAGTACGCGAGGACTGAACACTACCGTGGTCAGCAGCCGATTTCTTCAAGTGGATTTTTACGATCTTGCTGCCACCGCTGAACGTAACCATTGTGCGCCCCTCCCTTGTTAGTTTAGTGAATGGACTACAGGAACGAGTAAGAATCGCATGAGAAAATTACAAGGATATGTCGGCAATGTTGCAAAGAGCGGGCGCTCGTTTTGAACTAAGCCAATAGCGGATGCTCGGATGGCTGTGGCAGCTCGAGATGCTATCCGCTGGACTCTAGCTCACCGCTAGTCTTCCATTCCGAAGCACGGTTGCTAATCTGAGCGCCGGCCCCACTTGTCGACGTCGCTGGTCCTCAGTAAAACGAACCCGTCGTGTAGTAACGATACAGATACGGCCATATGAGATCCGCTATCTCGACATGACCTTCCGCATCGGGATGTCCGTCCGACTTGGGTTGATTATTCGCCGTTGGCGTTTTGTTGTCAGGATTGGCGTTGTTGAGATAGCGCGTCGAGGCGGGACTCTGCACCCATGTTTCGTAAGTCGGCACATAGACTACCGGAACGCGACCGCCGGCCATGTAACGGGAGGACGTATTGAAAGTGGCGCGCAGTAAACCTCGCTGTCTCGCCATTTCGGCAATCCAGCCCGCATTGTTCGTGTGGCCAGAGAGCGGCGAACCCAGCTCCCACGACAACGTCTCGATCAGCAGGATTTGCTTGAGGGACGAATTATTATTGGCCCAATAATCAAGATGAGCCTTGTAGTCGGCGATAATGTCCGTGGGTGTGCCGACATTCACATCGTTCACGCTGCCAATCGCGATAATCACTTCCGGCTGAGCGCTGTTTAACGCATCGCTGAAACCGGTCTTGACGTTGTTCACAAAGTCGTCGATTGCATACGTGGCCTCTGCATTTCCGGACCCTGGAAACCCCGCCGAGCACCATGTGTGTCCGGACTGACCAGCGCTGTAAAAGCGGGTGTACCCGCCGAAAGTGCGCCACACGTAGGTTTGCAGAATCTGCACCCAATTGTCGTAGCCACGTCCAGTATTACCGACGGCAATCATCCTCTGGATACTGGTTTGCAATTGCACCCCATCGATTTGACTGCGCGTCGGCGATCCAACGAGGTTGGTGACGTCCACAGAACCTTGGCCCGCAAGCGCAAAACTATCTCCATAAATCCCTACCAAGGGCAATCGAACAAACCTTGGCGGGCAATACGCAGACGACATCTGAAACCGAATGATCGGAAAATTGCCCAATCCCCGCCCTGCAGAGCCAGGGCCGTTGGCGTTGTTGCCGATCGTGACATAGGAATAAATCCCCGCGCCAAGTGCGCCAGGCAAGCCGCCCGCCCAGTGTAAATTGCCATCGATGTATTCGTAATACTGATTCCCGCGCCATGTGAAGACGACCTCGGCGTAGGTCGGATCGGCATGCGGCGACGGTGAGCTGCTCGACACATGCGAGTTGAGATACTTGCCGTTAAGCGGTGCGAGCACGCCGCCCATGTATAGGTAAGTCTCAAAGGCGTTGCGCCCCTGCCCTACCGCCCATATCTGCGGCGTCGAGCCCGCATCGGTCAAGTACCACAGCAGCGCACGCTGATAGCCGGGCGTCGGGGAATCAGCCGCCGTATTACCAGTCGAATCAAAGAACGCAGACGTCGACTCGGAATCGTCGATGGAGATCGCACGGCGATCCACGAGCACATAGATTGTCCCTTGGGAATCAGGCGCGGCACTTAGCGTCGTATTGTTTTGAATGTAGCCGTTGATCCCCGGAATGAATCCCGCCGTATCGCTTACCTTGCCACCGGAGCCGCCCAGAACAAACCCTGACGGCAGAGTGGTCCAAGTATTACGCGCCCCAGAGGCTGTCGTACCGATATCCACGAGGACCGCAGAGTCCAGGGCGCTAAAAGGCGGGAAGTTGGCCGGCGCCGCCCTCCTTGCTGCGCTTTGCAATCCCGATCGGCTTGAGACGTCGATACCAAACGTGACTACGCCATCCGCCGCTCCAGCAGTCTCACGCAATCCCGACGTTGGCGTCCGAACCTGTTCGCGCGCTGGCACGCCGCTGGCCCACGCCGCTGAAGCTGCACAACTAAGGATGAAGATCAATAAGCCCGCAATATTCTGGCGCAACATTGCGGCACCTCCAGATTGCCGAGCGAATCGCAAGACCGGAAGCCAGACAGACTCAAGGTTTGTGAATCTGCTCGCTTGCCAGCTTGTCATGATATTCCTGCACTACGGTCTGGGTCTCAACCTGCTTGAGGCCCAGCAGTGGATCCTTATTTGCGAGCACATCCCAGAGTCCTTTTTTCTGGTAGCGCTGCAGAACGTATTCTCCGAACTCATACAGCTTGATGTTCTTCGCCTCGCAACCGGCGTGATCGGCTTTACTTTGATCTAGCACTTGGCTCACACGTTTCGCTTCGGCCTGGCTTGCCACGAGCTGAGTCGTAGCCTCATTGAGCTTCTGCGTGGTCGTAGCGAGCTGTTGGTTGGCTTGGTCAAGCTTGGAGTTGAGATCGGAGTCCGATGCATGCCACTGCCGGACCGCACTTTCGAGCGCGGAATTACGCGCCTGCGTGGATTTCTCTCCGCTTTGCGCCGCCTTCAGTTCATCGGACGCAGCCTTGACCTTCGCCTCAAGCATGCTCTTTTCGGCCTGCAGCTGTGCGTTTTGCTCCTGGAATTTGCTCAACTCCTGCTGGGCGCGATGCAGCAGCTCCTGCTCACGTGCGTTCTTGCTATCCGTATCCGCATGCGCGGCTGCATTTTGTAGTGCGGCGACGACTGCCAGAAAACCCAATACGATGCGAATGCACTTGCGCATAACAATCTCCTCCTTAGAACGACACGGAGACATCGAGTTGCAGCACATCGATGGCCAGCGGCAGGTTGTCAATCGCACTCGCGCTTAACCATCGCAGGCTAACAACGGTGTTTTTGGCAAGACCATATTTGCCGCCGACGAAGTAACCCTTCGCATCGGTACCGCCGAGATGGAAATCGGTATCGGTGAACGCGTCCATTACCGCATCACGCTCGACACTTCGGTAACCCGCAAACGCCTGCCAATCACCGCGATTAGCCAGTTTCGGAATTCCGATGGTGAGTTTGGTCTGGTAGCCGACCGTGCGTCCCTCAAAAGGCGCAAGTCCGGTACGGTTCTGGATCTCTTGGCTATGGAAGCCGAGATTCTTGACGTAGTCGGCGTCAAGGATCATATGCGTAGGTGCGAAATCGCCGACATCAAGTGAGAACGACGCATTGAGTTCGCGGAATTTCGAAGCCAGACCCCACAAATAGTTGGCAGGATCGACGCTGTTCTGGTTATCGTAAGGTTGATGAATGTCGAAAACGTAATTTCCCTTCTGGCGGAAGCTTGCCTGTGTCCAGTCGAATTCGTGCGTAAGCGCCTGTGAGGACGGCTCCAGAGTTCCTTCAACATGGCGGTAGTCGTAAAACGCAACTGCAGCTTTCAGGTCGTCCATCCTTGATATCTGCCACGCCAGCCCCGTCTGGTAACCAAACAACCACTTGCTGCCAGGACTCGCTCCAAGGAAATTCACTCCGTTATCCTGCTGCTGAATTGGGAAGGCGCCTGCCATCAGGATTCCACCGAGGCGTTTATTGAAATCACCGCTGAATTTGGCAACCGCGCCTTCCGGACTGAAAGTGTCGTTCCAAACTAGATCGGTGGGAGCAAAAAACGGATTACCGAAACGGCCTCCCGTTAACGACAGCCATTGCCAAGGTTGGTAACTGATATAAGCACGGTCGAAACCCACGCCATAACGCCCGTCGTAGTTGCCTAAGGTTACGTTTTCGGAAGATGGATTGCCGGGATTGCTGCCGCCGGCTGCAGCCCCGGTGGCCAAGCGCAAGCCTGCCGTCACGCTGTCAGCAATCTTGGTTTGTAACCCAAAGCGCGCACGCAGCCGCAGGCGGTTGCGCGTTTCGGTCGTGTTGTAAAGGCTGCTATAACCTTGTCCAAATAAAAGATAGTTCGCAGGTTGCTGGTTGGGATCGCCATCTGTAGGAAATAAATCAGTCTCTCCGCGCAATCTCAAATCTCCCGACCACGAAATCCGATTGAGCCATTCGGGCAAGGCGCCGGGATCACCCCAACGCTCCTCCTTGGCCTGCGCCAGAACTTCCTTTTTGATCTCGTCACGAATCTGCTGCTTAACCATCTCGGGCACATAGGGGACACGTACCACGCCTTCGGCTGCGGATGGCGGCGCGGCGGATACCGTGGGAGGAACTTCGGCTGGAGGAGCGGCCGCCGCGGGTACAGACACGGCGGCAGGTGCTGGCACCGAGGAAGCGGGTGCCGGTGTTGGTTCAGGCGCCGGCACCGATGTGGCGGCCGTTGCCGATGCACTGGTAGCCGGAGTCGAAGGCGGCGCGACGGCTGGCGCAGCAGTATCGGCCGGTCCCTGATCGACCGCCTGCTGATGCGCCTGCAGAATGATGTCGTCCGCCTTTTCACGCGTAAGAACACCCTGTTTAACTAGCAATTCGATCAAATTAGTCGTGGTGTCGCGTAGATTGCGCAGATCGTCCACGTCGTCGGCCCGAGTCCCTGTGGTCCACAAGGTGGCAACAAGCGATAGCGCAACGAGGCAACGGAGACGGGTGTTCATGAAAATCCTGCTGATCTTGAAATAATGTTTGAGGGGATTTAATGCGGATTCGATGGATGCGGCTTACTGCACGCTGACATCCAGTCCCACCGGCATTGGCATGTCCGACGGCGGCGCTTCGCGGACGCGTTTGATTTCGGCGAAAGCCGTCTGCAGCCGTTCGGTCTCAGCTGCACCGGAAAATCGCATCAGCTTGAAGCGTCGTACAGAACCATCGATATCAAGCCACAACAGAACCCGGCCGCTGGTACCGTGCAGATTCCTGTGCGCCAGTTCTTCCTGAATCTGCTGAGTCAGTCGATTGGTATAAAACGCATACTTGCCCATCGCGTCGCCGACGTCGCCGCCGATGTAATCGTTTTTGACTTCGCCGCCTGCGAACGGACTCGGGGCATCACCAGCGGGGCCTTCCATTTTCAATTGCTGCGGCTCAGGCGGCGTCTGCTGTTTGGGCAAGTCGACCTGCGGCAGCGGCTTTTCTTCCTTCGGCTCGGGCTTTTTTTCTTCCTTTGGCGGCGGTGGCGGCGGCACATCCGGCAGCAGTGCAATTTTGACCGTCTGGTGCCTGGGTGCCTTGACTCCACCCATCAAACTGCGGCCCGCCCACACTATCAGCGTAACGATCAACACCGCGCCCAACGCCAAGGCGGCACGTCCGGCCCATATCCGCGCCTGTGATTGATTGACGGAGTCTTCGGCCAGTCCGCTCATTCAAGTTCCGATCCGAGAGGTGATCAGACCCATGTTGACCTGCAACCGATTGCAAAGATCGACGATGGCCACCACGCGCGCATACTGCGTGCGCGGATCGCCTTTGATTTGAACGGACATCTGCGCATCGCGCGCTTTGATCGCCGCGATCTGGCTTTCGAGTTCCTCCATGCTGACGCCGACGCCATTGATCAGGACGCCACCATCCGGGAGAATCTGTACGATTCTCACTTCATGTTTTTCGGTGCTCGGCTTGTTGGAAGGTTTCGGCATCGAGATGCTCAGTCCCTGCACCGAGGCCGTCGTCATCAGAATAAACACCACCAACAGCACGTAGGCCAGGTACAGCATCGGCGTGACATTGATGGTGTCGTAGGGTTTGGAGTCGGTGTTAACTTGCATGGGTGTCTCTTGCGGTTATCACTGCACGCGCTTGGTGACCAGGCCGATTTCGGTGATGTCGAGGTGCTTGGCGATTTCGAGCACTTCCATCACCTTGTCATATTGCGTGGCGGCGTCGCCCTTGAGCACGACCGGCAGGTTGGGATTGGCAGCTTTGTATTGCGCGAGGTTGCTGCGCAATTGGTCCATCGTCACCGGGTAAGCGTCCAGATACACGGCACCCTCGGCGGTGATGGTAATGGCGCGCGTTTGCGGTTTCGCCAGATTGTTGGCCGCCTGCGTCAACGGCGCCTGCACGCGCACGCCTTGCACCGAAGCCGTGGTCAGAATGATAAAAATCACCAGTAGCACGTACGCAAGATCCAACATCGGCGTGACGTTGATGTCGTCGTAAGGCTGGTTATCGCTCTTGACGTCGGCGGACATGGCGCGTTTGCGATCCCGGATTCAGTCGTGCGGATTGCTCAGGGCGCGCCGTGGACTTCGGCCACGCGCGTAACGAATTCGTCGACGAAAATCTGCATGTCCGACGAGATCACCTTAATGCGCGAGGCCAGGTAGTTATAGCCAAACAACGACGGAATCGCGACGCCCAGACCCGCCACCGTCGCCAGCAGCGCCGCGGCAATGCCCGGCGCGATGGCGTTGACATTGACGTCGCCCGCCGCGGCGATCGCAGCGAAGGTAATCATCACGCCGACCACCGTGCCCAGCAACCCGAGGAAAGGCCCGCCGGCGATGGCGATGGTCAGCAACACCATCTGCGAATTCAGCTTGTAGCTCTCACGCACCAGGTCGGCGTCGATCGATGCCTTCACCGCATCGATCGACGCGCCGGACAGCAGCTTGTCGGTGTGGCCCACATTGCGCTTGGTCAGCTCGCGCAGACCAGCCTGATACAGGCGGTACAGCGAGGAATCGCGGAACACGTCGGCGGCCTCCAGCTTGAGAAGGTCCTGCGCTTCGCGATAGCGGCTCAGAAACTGACGATTGGCGCGGTCGGTGCGGTTGATGAACAGAGTCTTGCCGACCATCACCCACACCGCGATCATGAACATAATCGCCAGGATCCCGATCACCGCCATCGCATCCGGCGTGAGACTCTTGAACAGGATTCCGAAATAACTCTGGCTGCCGCTTTCGGCTTCGACGGTGTCCGGAGTTTCGGTCTTGCTGGCGATCAATTTGGCGTCGGCGCCCTGCGCTGCCTGGGTGACTTTGATCCAGTCCGCGCTGCGCAGCGTCGAGGCAATCTCCAATTCGTCGATCAGGCCCCGATAGTCTTCGCCGAGTTTGATGTCGCCTTCGATCGAGGGGGCGCTTAGCAGCAGGTCGGCCTGACCAGTCTGGACGCCGTCCAGATATAGCGTGATCTTGCCGGCACCAATGCTCAGGGCCACCTGCGTCCAGCGCGCCGCCGCGATGTCGCCGCCGCTGACCGTAATAGACCCCAGCGTCGCGCTGAACTTACCGGCCGCCAGCGCCAGTTGCAGCGAGCCCTGTCGGTAGAATGTGCCTTGCGCCATGTCCGGTTTCAGCCATAGGCTCAGGCTGAACGGTCCGGTCGGCCCAAACCGCAGCTTGTCGCCGGCCGGCCACACGATCGGCGCACCGATCAGCCGCGCACTCGGGCCGATCAGCCCGTTGGGATCGAGCGTGATCACGGCCGTCGCCTTCACTGTGCCGCTGGCGTCGGTGGCGATGCCGTCCTTATCGGCGAAGTGAAACACAGCAGCGGTATTGCCATCGAAGATCGTGGCCGCATCGTTACCGCTGTCTGCCGGCGCCTGCTCGTTGCCGGCGTAGGCGTAGACGATGTTCTTGTCCGTGCCCGGCAGGATGCTCGGCAACTGTACCCACACCACCGCCAGCTCATTGATGCTGTCGTAGCGCTCCACCCAGAATTTCAGCGGCGTCTTGTCGTCGGCAGCGATGAGTCGTAGATCGGAGCCGTCGTTTTTGGCGCTCAGAAAATCAAAATTGCCCGAATGCAGACGCACAGGCACCGCGAAGCCCGAAATCGCCTCTTTCGTCTCGACTCCCGCCACCGAAGTGTTCAGCACTATCTGCGTACGCTCTTTCCAGTCTTTGTTCCACCACGCGTGCGCAAGCGCCGGCAGGAATAGAAACATCAAGGTCAGTGTTCTTAGAGTTTTCATGATTCGATGTGTTCTGGAAATTCAGCAATCGAAGATGCGGTGATAACAATCGTCGTAGAAGCGGCTCATCGGACTCATTCGGCTTCGCAATCGGCACCTAGACAGAAGAGCTTTACGACGACGAAAGAAGGCTTGAAGCTCTCCGCGAGTTTCTGGCTGTCAGCCGCCGATTCGGAAAGGTTCTCCGAAAGCTGTGCGGCGACGTTCTTGCTGGTGTCGCCAAGCGCGCTGGCACCCGACAGCGCGCCGGACAGCGCGCCGGCGTCGGACACCGGCACGCCGCTGGAGGTGCCGCCAACCTTGATGTTTGAGGCATTGAGCACAGCGACCGCAGCGATATTCAGATTGCCTGCCACGCGAATGCCCGCGTCGCCTGCATTGACGAAGCCCGTCGGCGCAATGAGATCGACGGAACCCGGAACGATTCCGGGCACCGTCAGAAGCTGCCCGATGCCGCTGCCGGATACAGCGCCCACTGGATTGACGAAAACGTTGCCGAACGAATCGGTTTGGATAACCGGCGGCGGCGCGCCTTGAGCGGTCGCCGCACCCTTGCCGGCGTCGATATTGCCATACGACGACCACAGGATGATGTCGCCGCCCTGCAGGGTCAGGATGCGCGACTGATTGACGTCGAAATCGCCGTTGGCAAAGCCGCGCACCGCGCCGTTGGCAAGAACGAGAATGCCCAGATTGGCAGCGGCCAAAACGGGTGGACTAACGGTAAGGTTTTGCTTGAGATCGGTGAGCTGCGCGGGCGGGTTGGGAACACCGACCACGACCGAGCCCCCTGGTGCGAGCAGGTTGATATCGCCACCCTGTTCGGTTTTCAGCTGGCTGAAAAACATGTTGATGTCGCCGCTGTACGCGAGCGGATTGCCAGCGGCATCTTTCGTCGGGAACAGGGTCGCGATCGCGTCGTAGCCGCGCTGGTAATCCGTCCCCTGCGTGGTGTGCGCAACGCCGGTGGCGTCGAGTTCAGCAGAAAGAACCTGGGCAATGATCGGCAACTGCTGCTGGCGCGTCAAGCCTAGAAATGCGGTGAGAGCGTCCGTTGCGCTCAGATGGGCATCCGCCGGATTCAGCTTGCCCAGATATTTAATCAGCTGGGTAGCATAGATGCTTGGATTTCCGGTCGCATCCGGCTCCAGATAACGCCCGATAAAAGCGTCATAGGCGGGAGCTCGCAGTCCGCCGGCAGTAGCGGCGCCAAAGCCTGCACCCACGACCAAGTTCGCACCGGCCGCCGGCAGACGCACATCGCCAAAATTGCCGTTGGTATCGATGCCTGCAGAGTTGCCCAGATCGAGCTTGCCGCCGGCAAGCACCTCTACCACGCCAGGTCCGCCAACCTTGATGCCGTTGGAGTTCGATGCCAATTGTCCGGTAATGGAACTGAGCGGGGTTTGATAGGTGATATCACCACCCGCTTCGAACAAGGTGACATCGGAAGGGTTTAGGTTCTTGCCGACAAAGTTGACGTCGCTGATATCTTGCCCAGCGATTAAATCAGCCTGTTTAGGGAATGTAACGCTGCTGTTGTTTCCCTCGATACTGCCGGTCGCGGCAATCACTTTTATCGGCTCAGGATCATCCTTGTGCAAGGGAGTTTGCGGAAGAAGCAAAGGCGCGCTCAGCGCACCGCCGCTTGACAGCGAGGCGATTGGATTTAGCACGCCAGGAACCAGTCCCGGATCGGCTTCTATCATCTGCAGTACAGATCCCGCGCTAAAATTCACGTTGCCTTGAGCCAACAATTCCAAGCTACCAGTTGGGGATGGGAACAACTGTACTTTTTTTGACAGATCGATATCGCCGGACAGCGCTGCCACATCCAAATTCGACGGATAAATCTGTAGAGCACCCGAGTTGTTGGAATCCAAAGATTTGTTGGAACTTAAAGAGGCAAGGTTACCCAGTGCGACATTCCCACCGACACTCGTAATATCCAGAGCACTCGACGTATCGTAGGTGAAGAAAAAAGCTCTTTGAGGGCTGCCGCTTTGGCTGACCGCATGTTCATTGTTAATAGACTGTGGAAAAGCGGTGCTGTTGCCCGCGGCATCAAGGCTGACATCGGTGCGCGCGTTCAAATCGAATGTACTGTCCGCGAGCATGACGATGGCGTTGGTAGCGATATTGCTGGTATCGCCCGCTTTCGCAGCGGATTCGATCGCATTACCGGCACTGATCGAAGCATGCCCGAGATCGTCCTGGAAAATACCGCTCAGAACGTCGTTCCCCGCTTGCACAGTAAGATCGCCACCGCCATCGACGATAAGGTTTTTCACATCCGCCTGGTTGTCGGCGCTCTTTGCAAGCCGGCCGGCAGTGGGAATCACTGCGGACAGATTGGTTACATTTCCACCCGCGCGTATCGCGATATCGCCGCCACCGAGTGCACCGACGCCTTGCTGGAACTGGTTGAATTCGATCCACCAGCTCGTGGACTGATCACTGTTGTTTTGAGTAAATCCCTGCCGCCATAGCCAGTTCGAAATCAGATTGGTGGTAGGCGCACCGATCATGTCGTTGCCGGCGCTGATGGTGATGTTGCCGCCGTTGGTGGGATAGGCCGGATCTGAAAATCCTGAAGCGCTGAAGACCGGTGTTGAGAAGTCACTTGGGTTTCCAGTCGGAACACCCGCTGTGTAAATAACGGAAGTTTGATCGTCAAGCCGGACGTTGCCACTCGCCGCGATGTCGATCGTGCCGTTACCGGTGCGGATCAAATTACCCTTGGTCAGTTCGAAGTTGCCCGACGCCGGCTGCGAGCCCGGTTGGATCGCCGTTTGTTGAACAGCCAGGGGATTGGCCGCCGCCGTATCCGCCCCTGCGATCAACCGATAGGACGCGGAATCGGCATTTCCATTTCCGCCGCCGAAACTCCAGTTCGCGGGCGATGAACCATCCTGGGGATTTATGAATCCGTCGCTCAAAGAAGCATTGAAAGTCAGATTGCCCTTTGCCCGCAACGTCAGATCGACAGGAACGCCGCCAGTCTGCCACGGGTTGAGATCCAAATCGCTGTTCAGATTGATGTCGCCGTCACTCTGCACTTCAACCTCTGGCCGCACCTGCACCACGTGGCCGGTAAAGCGACCGGCGATTGTAGTTTCGGCATTCGCGAACGCCTGCGTGTCCTGCGACAAGGACTGTAGGCCCTGTGCATCGAGATTGATATTGCCGCCACTATCGACGTCTCCGGCGCCAGTAAGAATCGGGTCCTGCGCCGTATAAGATTTGAACCCCTGGATAAGGACCGGCTTGCTGCCTTGAATCGTCGCGCCTATCTCGCTGACCGCAACGTCCGTTTCGTTATTGGTCATCTGCGCGCGCAGTTTCAATTGACCGTCTACATTGGCATCCGGATCGATCTGCGAACCATTGGAGCTGGTGCCGGCCTTTTGTCCGGTCAATTCGATTCTTGAGCCGGACTGGATATCGATCACACCATTTGCGCTACCAAGCACTATATTTCCGCCGCGCGTAGGCGCATCGCTCGATGGAGTTCCCGCTGACGAGTTCAATTCCGCGCCCGACGCGAGCGCCAAATTGCCACTCGACCATAGGGCAATCGTGCCACCGTCGACACTTGAGGCATTGCCGCTGGTATCGATCTTGCCGCCCACTGTGATCGAACCATTGTCCGCCGACAACTCGTAGCTGCTGGCTCTAATAGTGACGCCCGTATCGATAGAAACAGCAGCATCGTTGCGGTCGCGCACGGAAACGGCGCCCTCGAAACCGCCGGAAGCTAGGGCGGAATTGAGTGCCGCGAAATCGCCGTTCGCAGCGAGAGTGCTCGTATCAAGCGCGAAATTACCCTGCCGGTTGCCGGGGGCAGCGCCACCCTTAATAGCTCCATTGAGATTGAACTGACCCTGGGGAACTACAATATTTAGGCTGCCGGCGTCTCCACTAGTCTTGCCGTCCGCCGCGGTAACGCCCGAAACATCTATGGTGGCGCCGCTGTCGATGCTGACGTTATTCGACGCGCTCAAATTCACCGTACCGCCGGCCGCGACAGCGTAGGTATCGAAATACGACTTGGCCGCACCGGTCGCATCGATCCCGGAGCCGTTGCCGAGCGTCACGTCACCGTTTTTCGCCGTCAGCGAAACGATGCCTGCTGGCAAGTCGATGCGGCCATTATCCGTGATATCCGTACCGGTAAGCGTCAGCTTTCCACCCAGGCCCGCGGCTGCAAGTTTGTTGTTTGGAACCGCTCCACCTCCCGCTGCTGCGATGCTGACACTACCGTTCGTAGTGATGTCCTGCGTGGCGCCGTTGTCGGTGCTGAAACGCGCCGCCGTCAAGTTCAAAGCGCCGGAATCAGTCAGATTGAAATTCAAGCTGCCGGTGCCCTGACCGCGGATATCGCCTGCAGCAGACAGATTCACGCCGCCGCCAAAGCCCTGAATGGTCTTGTCGCCGGCACCCAGATTGATCTGGCCGGAACCTGCGGTTCCGGTCGACAAGGCGCTAAGCGCGAGCTGACCCGTCCCGTCGGGAGCGGATACGAAGGAATTCGACGACCCGCCGACATTGGTCAGCGCGATACTTCCCGCGTTCACGTTCGTGTCGAAAGACCCATAGCCGCCAACACCGCCGGCGTCCAGCGTGATGCTTTGCAATACTGGCACCGAGTGCCCACCGGTGTGATTGACCGCACCGAGCATGATCGGTGCCGAACCCGCGTAAAAATCAATAGTGCTATAGCTGTGGAGCGTGAGATCAGTGATGCCTCCAAAGCTGCTCAGCAGTTGTGGCGTGACATTCAATCCGCTGGTGCCGTTTGGCACGTCTCCAAGACTGATGCGGCTCGAAGATGCAGTCACGGCCTGTGCATCGATTTGCGTGGTGGACACCTGCGTATCGGCGGCGGCGTCGAGAATCAGGCTGCTGGCCTTGACGGCGGCATCCTTGGCGATGACGGCGCTCGATCCTAGAGTCAGCGTACCCTGCGGACTGCTTCCAACTCCACTGCGAACCAGCGACATTTGTGATCCGCTGGACAGGCGCAACAAGGCACCGTCGCCAGACACATTCAGAATGTTCGATGTGCTTGCCAACGTGCCACTCTTCGCCGTAAGGCTGCCGTCCAGCTCAACGTTGTCTTTGGCGGCAAGAATGATTTCGGGGGCCGACAGGCTGGCATCACTGTTGACTACAACGTTCGTGGCGCCGACCGTCAATTGATCACCGTCCGCCGCCGTCGCGCGAGTAGCGCCTAAAATAAGGCTTGAAGCGCCCAGGTTGTTCAGCGACCCGGCGCTGATATGCAGGAAGCCATCATCCGGCGTAGCCTGGTTAACCACTTCCAGTTGCGTGGCGTCGATCGAAACATCGCCACCGCGTCCCTGCTGCACGATATCGTTTCCACTGGAATCCTTCCCGTTAACGAATTGACCCGGTGTAAATCCAACCGTGCCATTGAGCGCGAGACCATCGATGGCTGCCAACTGCAATTGCCCGGCGTCGGCAGGCAAACTTGCCACGGTGGTTTTCGCGGCCGCCGCCGCGTTGGTAAAGAAAGCATTCGCATAGCTGTCGGTGTACTGCGACTGCGTGCGCACGACCGTACCCGGCGTGAGCAGGAACGTCGAGGTACGGCTGTCGATCACGTCGGTACCGGCGACGGCGTCGCGGCCGGCAACCAGGTAAGAACCGTCGGCTTGTTTGATCGCAGTGCCGACGGCGATATCGCTCGTGCTCTTGACCACGTTGACCGCATAAGCACCCGGCAATAGCGCATAACGGGCGGGCAGCAGCGCGTAGAAGCCATCGGCGAGACCGGGAACACCGGAGAGATAAACTCCATTGCCAGGATTGAGGGTCGGCGCGCCGCTGCCGCCGGTGTTATAGCCGAAGCCGTACTGATGATCGATCGGGGCGAACTGCGAGCCCAGGCTAGGAACGATCGCGTATTTATAAACGCCGTTTGCAGGATCCAGCACATCTTTCGAGCCGCCCGAGCCGGCAATAAACTCATACGCGTACAGGTCGCCACCTCCGGAGAGATCGACCTTGGCACCGGCATTGACCGCGACCTGATCCGCATTCAGATTGACCTGCTTGGCGGGAAGCGCGTCTATGGTATTTGCCGTACCTTGCGAGTCGACCGGATAAATCCACTGCTGCCCGTTCTGAGTCGAACCGAAGGGAATCAACTGTCCTTCCGCGGAAACGGAAGTCAGGCTGCCGGGCTCAAGTTCCACGCCACCGCTGGCACCTATACCGTTGAGCGCCAGCTGGCCGAGCGGCGCGCGTAGTACACCATGCTGAGCGATATCGGGCGAATCGATTGTCAGACTACCGAGTGCCGACAGCGGTACCGGCGCCGCCGCGCCATTGCTGTAAATGGCGACCGGACCGGGCGTATAGCTATAGCTCGCGGACAAAGTGGGATCAACAATAGAGCCATCGGTGGAAGCGACATCCGTTGGATTGATCGTGAAGTTCGCATAAGTCGTCGGATAAAGCTGTGCCGCGTCGAATGTCAGAGACGCTGTAGTCTTCAGCAAGCCTTGGAAATCGGATGTGCCGCCAGAGCCTTGGGTGCCGTAACTGAAGCGGATGTCTCCGGTGCTGTTGAATACCGCGTCGTAAAAACCGCTGAGTACGCTCTTGCCGCGAATATCGATCAGCGACGCTGTAACCGTGGCATCGGCATTGCCTGCAATCGGCGTATACACTCGGCCCGACTCGCCATTGCCGGTCGGATAGTAATTCTGGGTACCCAGCGCGACATAAGCAGAATTCAGACTGACCTGTGTATTCGACGTAGCGGACAGTTTGAGAGCGTCGATTGTAAGGCTGTCTTTCGCATTCAATATCAGCGACCGTTGAGCCTGAGTGCCGCTGAGACTGCCGTCGAGCGTGACGATATCCGGACTCTTGATTGTGAGATTGGCGAATCCGCCATTGGCAAAGGTGCTGGTGCTGACTATTCCGACTCCGTCCTGGTTGATGGGGCTGTTGTTATCCGTCGAAACGCCGCTCTTATCGATAGAAAGCGTATCGGGAAGAAATGCCTTTCCGACGCTGGTTACGATCAGATTGCGATCGTAGGCAAGGCCAGTGGCAGGATCGATGGGATAGGATGTCGAAGGCTGCGCAATGTTGTAGGTTGGAATCTTAGAGAGGTCGAAGCCCAAGCCGACTCCAATCGTCAGACTACCCCCGTCGGCACCTGCAACCGGTGCGTTTGAAGCCGGATTCTGTGCAGGCAAGCCCTTCAACGCGCTGTTGAGCACGAGGTTCTCGCGGGCCTCGACATCAATGCTGCCTGCTTTGCCGGCGACGACGGTCGGCGTTACACCCCCGCTGTTGGCGACATCAACCGTGCCCGATGCCGCGGACACATCGAGTACCGATCCCGATTGCGCCACTACGGATCCTTTGTAAGCCAATACCTGGATGTTCCCACCGGACAACATTTGTCCTTGCCGATATCCGAGCGGATTATTGTCGGTATAGATCGCCGAGAAGCCTGGCGCGGAAAGTTTCGCGTTGCCGCCAATCAATAGTTCCTGATTCGGTAACATTTCCGGTACGTCGTCAATCAGAATCGGTACACCGTCATTCAGAACCTGCCGGTTAGGTGCATATCCATCGAGATCATTTGTCGTATCAGCCGGAATACTAGAATTAGCCAGCTGAAGCAGAATCCTCCCTGCAGGTGCGGTGATGTCTCCAAGAACAGTCAAGTTTTCGCGGGCGTTCAGTGTCACTGAAGCACCCGGATCGGTGGTGATGGATGAGCCTGGGTTGAGGCTCACATTGCCCAGGAATTCTCCCGTTTCTGGGTCCACCAGCGACGAAGTAGCTGTAAAGCTGACACTCGCCGGTGCTCGCAATTCCGGCTTCAAAAGCTCCAGGCTCGTGAAACTGGCGAGATCGGAGCCCGTAGCTTTCAGCAAGCTGTTTTGCGTAAAGACGAGGTTCTTCTGCTGCGGATTGATCGCGACAGGCATGCCACCGTCGCTGCCGCCGAGCACCACGCCATTGATGCCCTTAATGTTGTACTGACTAAAGCCGCCCTGCGTAAAGAATCCCGGCTGCAGCACCAGCTGCCCTGCGTCCCGGCTCCCACTTCCGTCTGCACTTACATTCACCCAAGCCGATGTCATCGATAGCGTTCCACCAGAGCTTAGGCTTGCTCCGAACAACTTTCCGCCGCCGAGATCGACGCCGCTTGTGGCTTCCACAGTTGGATCGAATCCTACGTCGGCGTTCAGGGAAATCGTGCCGCCATTTCCGGTGGTCAGCTTATTTCCCGAATTTACCCAACCACCCCCGGAGACGTCGATAAGACTGTTGTCGCCGAGCAGAACATTACCGTAGGAATTCAATGCGACCTGGCCACCAGCGTATAAGGTAGGTGCAATAGTTGGCTGAGTCGTCACCAATGGTGAGTCGTTGACCCAGGTTCCGCTGACATCGATGCTCGCGCCGTCACCCAAAATAATGTCATGACTGGAAATCGGCGGCCCAGCCAAATTAAATCTTGTGGTCAGACTAATGGTCGAGCCCGGCGCATAGATGTCGCCATCGATCGCAATCGACTGAGCGTTCATCGTGAGCGAGCCGTTTCCTGTCGTTGTCAGTCGGGCATTGGCCGGCAGCGTAATTGCGCCATTGCTATCGATTTCGATGTTATTGAAGCCATTCTGCGTAAGCGATGTTGGCGAAATCACCGTGGAGTTCTGGAACGCCTTTGGAAGCGTCGAACTATCCGGACTAAAATCAGTGCCCAAGGTATCGGTAGCGCCGTCCTCCAATAGGACACTCGGAGCATCTAGGTTGAAGTTACCTTCTGTATCTTTTCCGTTAGCCGATATAAGCACATCACTATCGCCCAGCACAAAGGTGCCACCCTTAGGTAGTGTCGTTGCACTGCGTTGATTTATACCGGTCGTTGTCAGTCCCAGCATCGAACCGCGCAGATAAATTTCCGGTGCATGAATCGTGAGCCGACCGGCATTAGCGCCCTGCATATAGCCAGGAATAAACGACTGGTTCGAAGTGGACCAAGTATGCGTCACGCCCCACTTGGGGTCTGTGTATGAGTAGCTGTCCGCCACGCCCACATACTGGATATTCGTAGGAGCGGTAGTGATGTCGTAGAGCCTGCCGTTGGCCCCGAGCAGTTTGCTGGGGCTTTGTCCATAAGCGCTCTGATAATCGATGCTGCCTCCGGACATGTTCTGTATAGAGCCAGAACGCGTCACGACGTCACCATCCGAACTCAGCGTGATCGTGCCTCCGACAGTCATCTTCTCGTCGATCCCGCGCCCTATAGTGTTCTGGTATGACTTCAGCGTGTTCGCGTTAAGCAAGGTTGAACCCTTGGTCACGTCGATTGTCACGGTCTGTCCGTGCAAGGGCCCATCGCGCAACAGCGGATCGTCGGCCAGTTCGTTGACGCCGAGCCGGACTGGAATCAGATTGCGAGTCGCCGCAATCGCCACATCGCTCAATCCAGAAACATCGATGCTACTGCCGGCGTCAAGATAAATGCGGCTACCGTCGACAACCTCGGGCAGGGACGATTTTGCGAATTCTTTTTCCGCATAATCAAATGGATTCAATGCTGCAACCGCACTGACCGTTGCGCCCGGCGCCCGGATCGCGGCATTGCCCATCATGTCAATATTCTTGCCGACCAGATTGATCTGCGAGTTGTAGAACGATTGCGAATCGGTGATCGTCGCCGTATCGGTAGCGTCCGGCTGAATTTCCGTGACGCTGCCGGGCGCCAGAGTGAGCGTACCGCCCACGTTGGCCAGCATCTGTCCCTGACCCAGACCCGCGGCATTGTTGTTATAGAACAAAGGAATACTGCCATCCGGACTGGGCAACGATGTATCGCCGGCAACTAAATAAATCGAACCGTTGGCGTTTACCGACGACGTCGCGCTAACCAGCCCCGATTGATTGACGGCGAATCCGGCCAGCGTGATGTTGCCGCGATCGGCAATAATCTGACCTTGATTGGTGACGTTGCTAATGCTGCCACCCGAGGACCCGGCCCCATCGACTTCGACGAGCAGGCCACGCATGGTCGGATCGGACGTCGAGGCAAGATAGATCTTGTTGCCGGCACCGAGAATGGTCTGCCCGTCCGGCGTGGAGATCGCGCCCTGATTCGTAACCGTGCTCCCGAGCAGCATGACGCGGCCGCCATCCGCTGCGGTGATTTGTGCGCCCGACTCGACGGTAATTCCACCTGCTGTTCCGGTCGAATTCAAACTTACGTCGAAAACCGGCAGCAGATGCCCACTACTCAGCTGCGTCTGGGAATTTTGCGAGAGCAAACCATTCAGGAACGTCGAATCCGAAATATCGAGCGCCGATGCGGTGAGCCCACCAACATTGATCTGGGCACCGTTGGCAAACAGGATGCCGTTCTGATTGATCAGATAAATTTGCCCATTGGCGCTGAGCTTGCCGGCGATCACGCTTGGATCGGCGCTCCAAATCCGGTTCAGCGCCGCGGAAGTCGAGCTGGGCTGAGTGAATTTGACCGAGTAGCCATTGGCGATATTGAAATCTTTCCAGTTGAGAATTGCAGACTTGCTCAACTGGTTGATGGCCATCGTCGTACCGTTGATGGCCGGCAATCCGCCATTGCCGATCTGTCCGGACTGAACGAACGGCGTATTGCCCAGATTGATTCCGCAAGGTGCGCCCGCGCACGGCGTCGGCAACGGCGGATGAATACCGGCAGCGCTGGCGGTGTGTTGCGGCCAGGCACTGATAATGGCACCAGCGACGTAAAGTACCGGCACGCTTGCACGCGGAGCGGTACGCCAGATGCGATCCAGAATCGCGGGATCCAGATGGATCTGCTGGGCATTCCCTCGCCCCGGTTTCCGTTTGCTGGCCTTATTCTTAGAAGCCATAGTTCACCCGGAACTGAGCGCGATTGGCCCCCGATTTTGTGTCGAACCCGCCGTTCAGCACATGCTCCGCATCGAGATCGATGCTCAGCCCCCGCGCCTTGAATCGGAAACCCAATCCGCAACTCGTCAAATTGAATCCGGACTCCTGAGTCGGCAACGGCTCGCGCACGCGCACCAACCCTTGCTCAGCGAAGGCAAGTACATAGGCGCGCTCGACGCGCGCATCGTAGCGTGCAAGCAAATTCGGAGTATGCAATTCCAGCGATCCGCGCATACCATCGTCACCCAAGCGTTCGGATTCCAGATAACCGCGCACGCTGTCAATGCCGCCGATGCCATATTGCTCATTACTAATCAGCGGACCGCTGGCAAGCTGGCCATCGATCTTGCCGACCACACTCCACGCGGCCGGAAGTGCTTGCTGTCGTTGCAGCGATGGCTTGAAGGTAATGTAGGACGAACTGGCATCTGAGCGCTTTTCATGAAACTGCTCGCCGTCCGACGCAAATCCGCGTATCTGAAAATTGAAGCCTGCGGTGAAAGTGGTATTGCTGAAATTGGCGTTATTGGCCGCACTGCTTGTGGATTTATCGGGCGCAGCCGGTTGCAGCCAAGTGGCGCTGTACAGCACTGAAAATGGAGCGTAGTGAATCGGCGTGGCGATCTTATCCGAGCCCTGCAGCACTACGTTTTCCTTGAAGTCTTTGTAATCGAGACCGCCAGTAAGACTGTGGTAGAAGCGATCGCCGGCTTTCGGGAGCGGCTCGATCAGCCGAACCCCGTAGATGTCGCCGTTGCCAACCACATTCAGATCGCCGACAGCGGAAACATTGCTGTCCGAATGCACGGCATAGAGCGCCCATACCGGATCGCCTGCAGTGGGAATGACGTAGGACAGCGACCAAACCCTTACATCTTTGGTGTTGTCGGGCGAGGTCTGGTACTGAAAATCGACGCTCTGCCCGCGCTGGAACAGATTGTCGTAGTGCACTTCGCCGATCGCGCGCAGATGGCTGGTATTGCTGCTGTAGTAATTATTCAGTTCAGCACTGGCATGCAGCGGGAACTCATCCTTGACCTGCAATTCGACGTCAACTCGACCTGGCGTATCGGAAGCTCGGAGAATGGGAGTGACGCGGCGATCGGCACTCCGATTCAAACCGGCCAGTTCCTGCTGGACTCGATTGAAATTAGGCACATTGCCTTCGGCCAGCTCCGGAACGGTGGCGCGGATCACATCGAGCGAGTGGTATTTCGAGCCGGTCACACGCAACTTCCCGACTGGTGCTTCAACGACTTTGAGCGTGACCACTCCATCGGCAACGCGCTGCTCCGGAATATTCACCAGAGCCGTTAAATAGCCGCGATCGTGGTATGCCTTCTCCAGTTGCTGGCGGGCCGCTTCGACATCCTTGATGGTCTTGTTTTCGCCGAGAAAGGGATAGACCACCTGCTCGACTTCGACCGTCTTGAGAACGGTGTTGCCTTCGACGCGGAACTCGAGAAGATTGAAAACGGCACCTGCTGCAGACGAGCCTGGGGCGGCCGATCGTGGCATTGCCGTCGATGGCTCCGGCTGTGCGGCCTGCTCCGCAGGCCCGGCGGCGGAAACCCCAAGAGAGGCTTGCATCGACAGGAGTAGCATGAGTCCGCAACACCTCTTGTAAATCATCGTGATTCGTGATCGATCGTAATGAGCAAAATAGTGTTCGACCCGGCACACGACTCGACGGAGCCATGCGCCGTCGGGACCCGAAAGCCAAATTTAAGGTTCAGACAGTGTCGCGTGGCATCCGTGACCACCCCACCGACGTTATCGATCGCTCCCAAAAAAGCGGCACAACTTCGTAAGCGGGGAACGAAAACGCAACAAGGCTCGGCGGCCTAACCATATGCCGCCACTCGGCCCCTGCGCGACCGATCACTGCCGCACAAGGCCGGTACTCGCATAAAGCCGCAGCCCGATAGCATCCGCCGCAGGTCTTCCGGCAGGCATCATAAGAGGCTTTTATGACAGATCGGTTACGCACCCGTTTATGGTCCGCAGGCAAGTTCCGCCAATGCGATTTCACTCCCCAGAACCAACGATAGCTGAATCAACGCAACGGTAAAAAAGACCTTTTACTTGTTTTCTTATTGCCAATCGGAATGGATCAAACAGACTTCCAGTGCCGATCTTCCCGCTTCCCGCTCTTAAAAAATCGGACCCCGCGCGAGCAGGGTCCGTCCGATCCAACCCGAAAAAGCTTGCCTGTTTAAGGACAAGTACCGATTTAGAACGTCAGCTGAACCGGAGCGGTGGAGTTCTGGTGACGCGTACCTTTGGTAATGCAAGAATCCCAAGGATTGCCAGCCGGCGTGCCGGCGACGTCCGGATCGAGCAGCTGGCCCGGAACGGATACCTCGGTGGCGGGATCCGAAGCGACCGCGTTATAGGCATCGATAAAGTCGCTGCTGACCGATCCATCACCCTCGAATGGCTGGCCGCCAACATTTGCGATGCGGAAGTTAAGCGTGTTGCTGAAGTAGAAATCATAGGCACCGCTGACGACCTGCGCCGGCTCGAACGGATTGGCCACCGCGTTGCCGCAGGTTACCGCTGTGATGCCCTGGATATCAACGCTGTTGAGAGACGCATACGTATAGTGATCGCTGGCGCCTGGCTGGTTGCTCATGTCCAGGATACCGACGGCACGAGCACCCGCCGCGTTCGCCGCGTTCAACGCCGAAACAACCGCACCCGCGGTGGACTGCACGCAGTCCGAATACACTGTGTAGCCGGTGCAATCGCCGATATTTGCACTGCCCGTTTTCGGAGCCACGTTGCCGCCGAATGCTTTCGAGCCCGGATTGTGCAAGAAATATTGGTTCGCCGCCGCTTTAGTGCCCGAACCCGCATTGCGATCGATGAGGACAATGCCACCTGCCGGCAATGCGACGCCGTTAAACGCTCCCACGTCACCCTTCAGCTGGTTCCAGTTCTTGTAGAACCCAGCCTCGATCGCGGCGACTTCGGCAGTCGTGAAGTTGGTCTTTTGCGCAGCCAGAAGGCTGTTTTCGGCGACGCCATAGACGCTCTCATACAGCGGCGTCGAGTTGACTTTACCCAGCTCAGCCGCGGTCAATGCGGTGCTGCCCGCCGGTAGATTCGCACCGACGAACAAGGTGGATTCCTGATCGGAAAAACCCAACAGAGGAATGTGGGTGGCGACGGTGGTGGTGCCCGACACGGCGGTCGAGTACTGAGTCGACGAACCCGCGCCGCAAGCTACCGTGTTGTTGGCACCCTGAGCATTGATAAAGTTCACGAGTTGAATAGCATGACTGCGCGCAATGCCGTCAATGCCATTTATGAACGCACCGCCGTTGTCGCCATACTCAACGAACACTTTCTTACCGACCAGACTGGCCGGAATCGCACTTCCATCAGGCAATGTGGTTCCAATGGTGCCGTATACGGCGCGGTAATTTTTGCCCGCCGTACCGCAGGCCGCGTCCGTATAAACGTCGAACGAGGTCATCAGCTTCGCCGCGAACGCTTGGAACGAATTGGCTTGCGCCGCCGCTCCACCCGTGTAAAAAATAATGTCAGGAGCCTGCGTCGGCCCGAAAGCTTGAGCCTGGAAGCTGGCGACCAGGGCGGCAGCCCCGGTAGCAAGCAGTTTCATCTTCGTATTCATTCGATACTCTCTCAATTTGCTTGAATCTGATAGTTTTTCAATCAGACAGAAAAAATGTCGCGCGACAGCGGTCGCGCGATCTTCAATACTTAGTTAGGCGGCGAAACCGGAGAAGCTGTCGCCATCGGCCGTCTTGCCGCGACGGGCGATCACGCCCATCAGCACCAGACCGGACAGCAGCAGAGCCCAGGACTTGGGCAGCGGCACGGTCTGAACCGCCACGGTGTAGGTCAGCAGACCCGCGGAGGTCATATCCCAGGTGCCGGCGAAGGTCGTCACCAGTGCCTTGAGACTGCCAGTTGAACCATCACCGTTCAGGCCCAACTGGTAGAACTTCAGCGAGGTGCCCAGGGCCGCTTGGATGGGGACGCCGGAAACACTGGCGCCACCCTTGAAACCACTGCCCAGATTGAAGCTGTCGCCGTAGTAAGCAGCGTCATTGCTTAAGGCCGAGGCGGTCAGTGAGCTGGTCGACGACTGAGCCGTCAGATTGATCGCATTGATATAAGGATCGAGGGAAGCGACCTGCGTCAGCTGGTCATTGGAAGTCGAACCGACTTTACCTACACCTGTGCCCAACGTGGCGTTCGAGGTGAAATCCGCGTTGTAGGTGTTGGTTGTGCCGTTGGAATTCTCGGCGACGACGGTGTACTGCAGGGCGTCGCTACCAGCAGCGGTGATAAAGCTCGTCCAATTCGCATCGCTAGACAGGTCGTAGCTGGACGTCGCGGTACCGGTGAACGAATTCAGGTGCAGACCGGTATCGTAGACATATGAGGTCTGGTTCGTAGCGTCCCATACGTTCAGAAACACCGAGCCGTTACCCGACTGGCCGTTCGCAATGCCGGTGTTGGCAAACGCCGAACCGGCAGCGGCAAGAGCCATGACCCCCACAATTGCCTCAAGCTTAAAAAATATTTTCACTTTGTCACTCCACATGTTGAAAAACCGAGTTGGGAAAACTTGCTTCCATGCTTGTAGCTCATCCCACGTCAACCGACCGTTCGTACGGCCCGGAAGCAGCAGCAACGACCTGAAAGCCCTTTCACCGCAAGGAGAAGATATCCGACCGGAATTTCACGAAGCAACAATAAATCTATATTTTTTGCGAACTTTATTATTCTGTTTTAAATATTCGCATTAAAACTTACGATATCGATATATGGATATGGCGATTTATATGTACTTTATTTATATCTATATGTACGGGATTCGAAAGTCACTTCGAATTTAATAGCGTCACGTGCTATCGATAAAAGAAAAAAGAATGAAGGCGGAGAGAAAATCGGACATCGGCAAAACTCTCACAAAACGCTTGTCATTCGGTCACGACGCGGAAGAATGTTGAAATCAGCCCGAAATCGGGCAACGATTTGAGAGAAAGTAAGTGAAACAGCGCGGCGTGCGGCGGCCGAACCGCGCTACGAAGGAGTGCCTGCCCGCATCCGCATCGTCCTACTTACCGGAGTCGATAGCGCCGGCAGAGCAGCATCGGTCCACGTCGGCATTTAGTCGGATAGCAGAATGCTTGAATTACATTGCTTTTCGAGCAGAAGGCACACAATATCTGCCGCGCGACTTTCGACGCTCAGATCGCCAAGCCGGAGAAGCTATCGCCATTAACAGGCTCGCTGCGACAAAGAATCACACCTATCAGTGCCAAACCGGACAGCAGCAATCCCCAGGACTTCGGCAGCGGCACGGCTGTGTAGGTCAACAAACCGCCCGTGGTCAGATCCCAAGTGCCGGTGAAGGTCGTCACCAGCGCTTTGAGGCTGCTTGTCGAGCCGTCACCATTCAGACCCAGCTGATAGAAATTCAGCGAAGTGCCGAGCGCGGCTTGGATCGGGATGCCTGCAACCTGAGCCCCACCCCTGAAACCGCTGCCCATATTGAAACTGTCACCGTAGTAAGCGGCATCGTTGGTCAGCGCCGAGGCGGTCAGCGAGTTGGTCGACGGCTGGACCGTCAGATTGATCGCATTGATATAGGGATCGAGGCTGGCCACCTGACCCAACTGAGCGTTGGAAGTCGAACCCACTTTACCGACGCTCGTGCCCAACGCGGCATTCGAGGTGAAATCCGTGTTGTAGGTATTGGTTGAGCCGTTGGAATTTGCGGCAACGACAGAGTACTGCAGAGCGTCGTTGCCGGCAGCGGTGAGGAAGCTCGTCCAGTTCGTGTCGCCGACCAGGTTGTGGCTCAGCGACGACGTGCCGGTGAACGAATTCAGGTGCAGACCGGTGTCGTAGACATAGGAGGTCTGGTTGTTGGTGTCGATCACGTTCAGAAACACCGAACCGTTACCCGACTGACCGTTCGCAATGCTGGTATTCGCGAACACCGAACCGGTGGCGGCAAGAGCAGCTATTCCCGCAATTGTTTTGAGTTTGAAAAAGTGATTCTTCATTTTAGCCCTTCCTAATGTTGTAGATAGAAAACTAAAAAGAAGCGACCGTAGTCCACCGGACCATTCTCATCCCACGTGAAACCTACCGCGCCTGCGAATGGCCCAGATCAGTGTCAACGCAAACAACAGATCCCGGCTGATGGATCCCCCACCACTGGACGGCGAGGAGTTGTTGCCCGTGCCGTCAGATAACGATGCAGTAACTTTGGCCACGAACGCATCATGGCTACCACCGCCATAGACACTCTGGAGCGGGCCAGCGGTTGGAAAATCGTTGGAATGCGTCGCGCCGGCCACATAAGCATTGCCGGCGCCGTCGAGCGCGATGGCGTTTACGCTGTCGCTGGCGCTGCCACCCAGATAGGTGGCGTACACCAAAGCGCTGCCATCGCCTTTTAGCTCGGTAATGAATGCATCGTAGCCGCCGTCGTTGGCGGCCTGTAACGGATTCACGGACGGAAAATCTGTGGAATCGGTATCGCCCGCGATATAGGCATTGCCGGCGCTGTCCACTGCGATCGCATTGGCGGTGTCGTAGCCGCTGCCGTCAACGTAGGTTGAATACTGCAAGCGACCGTTAATCTGTTGGTCGCTATCTGCCACTATGATCTTGGTAACGAAAGCGTTCTGCATGCCGGAGAGCGTGGACTGCAGCGGGTTAAGGGTCGGGAAATTGGTGGATCCAGTGTACCCGGCGACATAGGCGTCAAAGTTGTTGTCCAGAGCGATGGCGCGGGCAAAGTCGTCGCCGTCGCCTCCCAGGTACGTTGAATAAAGCAAGGAGCTGCCGAGTACCGCAACAAAAGCGTCGTAATTGCCGCCGCCATGAGTGGCTTGTGCGGCGTTGGTAGTCGTGTGGAAATCGGTAGATGTCGTAGAGCCGGCAACGTAAGCGTTGCCAAATTTGTCCAAAGCGATCGCGAACGCATAGTCGTCGCCGCTACCGCCAAAATAGCTCGAACGATCGAGGGAGCTGCCATCGGGTGCAAAGCTCGCAAGAAAAACATCCTGACCGCCGGAATTCTTGGAACTCTTGGGGTCCAACGGATTCTTGATGGGGAAATCGGCAGATTCGGTGTATCCGACTACCACAGGATCACCGATGCCATCCAAGGCGATCGCCGTCGCCACATCACTGTCACTGCCGCCCAGATAGGTGGAAAACGTCAGCACACTACCATCGCTCTGAAGCTCAAGCACGAAGGCATCGGAATCGCCGCCGCCGTAGGTGGGCTGTGCCGGGTTGGCGGATATGGGAAAGTCGGTCGATGTCGTCGAACCCGCTACGTAGGCATTGCCGCTTCCATCCACAGCGATCCCATACGCGTAGTCGTTGCCGCTGCCACCAAGGTAAGTCGAATAGACCAGCGAACTGCCATCGGCGCTGAGCTTGGCAACGAAGACATCGTAGTTGCCACCATTCTTGCTATTCAGCGCGCTGGCGGTCGGAAAATCGGTCGAGGTGGTATAGCCCGCGACATAAGTGTCGTAGGACTTGCCGTCCTGGCTATACAAGGCAATCGCGTAAGCCTGATCGTCGCCCGTGCCGCCGAGATAGGTGGAATAAGATAGCGTCGGATCGATGATCAAGACCTGCCGACGGTCATAGTCCCCAAAGTTGAACGCCACCTGCCCTGCATCGATCTCGTAATGGCCCTCAACGAGCTTTCTCGTACCATCGATGGTCTGGTAAACAACGGGCTTGTGCTGCCGTACGACGCGGCCTTTTGCCTTGATTAGCAGATCGCCCTGATTGTCGAGCGCAAGCCGGTCCGCACCTTCGATCCCGAGCCGAATCTGGTTTGGATCGGCACCGGGTTGGACGACAAAGTCGTATTCCAACTGCTGCGGATTACCGTACAGCACCCAGTCGATGCCCTGGTATACATTCTGGTAGCGGATGGCCCCATAGTTGGGAACATGGGAATGCCATTTCGATCTATCGCTACCAATAAAGTAGTTGCTGTAACTTCCCTGCGTCCGCTCTGCCTGCATCTTCGGCGATGCCTGCGCATGCAGGAGGTGAAAGCTCACAGTAGCGGTGGCGATGGATTCTGGAATCGCATTTATATGCCTGCCTTTCTGTATATCGAGCCCACCGACCTGGTCTGCGTTCCCGCGCAGGCTCAGAACGGCGCCCGATCCGGTCAGACTCAGACTGTAGCCTTGCCCGCGCGCGACGTAGTTGACGTCTTTGGCGGCTTGGCCGACGTTCGGCTCGAAGCTCATCGGAATCTTGCTATAGCTCAAAGCAGTCCGCGATTGAGTGATGGCCGGACCGGGCATCGGCTTGGCGACCGCGAGGGCTGCCAATGTAGTCGTCGAAGAATGAGCTGCGGCAGCGACGCCCAATGCCGTCAATGAGGACAAGATAAACACCGCAATCGACCCGCTTGCCGCTGTCACGTGAAAGCTCCCATTCGATGATCGACGAGAAATGTCATTACATCCGAACTACATTCCGCTTACTGCCTCGCCTGCTCATCCGAATGTAAGTGAGATGTGGCCTCAACCTTGAAAACAGGCACGTAATCGATGCGGCAGATCGTCTCGCTCTTGCCGTCCTTGAGCCGGGTGATCGCGTCGTACTTCAGATTTGAATCGGGCACGTCTTTTGATTGAACGTAAGTCTGGTCGCCGAATCTGAACGGAAGCCTTTCACTCTGACAGCCGCCATGTGGTAACAACGATGTCCGATGCTTGTCCAGATCAGTGCGCTCGTTGTTGAGCACGGCCAATTCGGACCAACTGCAGCCCTGCGCCAACAGCGGTTTGACCTTCTTTGTGATCCGTGCAACGAAATCGGATTTGCCATCGTTGTCGATATCGATCGCGGCGGCACCCGGCTCCGGAAAGACTTCAGGCAGCTTGCCGTGAAAGTTTCTCGAAGTCGTCGAATACGGCAGTTCGAATTTGGGGTAGTCCAGGGTTCCATCCAGCGCCGCCTGGCACAGGTGCTCATCCTTTGACTGAACGATGCTCACCTTGGGCTGGTCCCGACTAACCTTGCAAACGAGCGTCTCTACATGATCCTTTCCCAGCTGCGACAGATATAAAGGACCGTCGTCGTTGCTTGCCAGGGTGTAAAGCTTGCCGGCGATACGAATCAGACTGAAGTCGGCAACGCTGTCCATTTTGACGTTGCGACCGAATCCAGGCGCTCGTAGGACGTCGAGCCGGTTTCCTTTGGTATCGAGATAAATGAGATCCGGCTGGTCCTTGTCTGAATAGCGCTGGATAAATGCGTAAAACGGATGGCCGTCGCCGTTGAGATCGACTTTGGCGGCGGGTGCATTGAGGTTCAGATTCGGTTGTTTTTCGCCCAATTCCTCGGGAATGATTTGATCGAACGGTAACGCCAGCGCCGCCAACGTGCCGTGGTTTGCATGGTCGGCCAGAACACCGCATGCCGTGCCATCCTTTACATCTGGGGCAGTGGCGGGTTGTGCCCATACCTGATTCATAGACAGCAGCACAACCATCATTGTTGTCGTCGCACGTGCGATAACTTGCATTAGTTGGATTCGCATATAAAGGTTCATCAGAATTCTACGTGTTACGGATTGCCAAAAAAAATCAGACCCTGCACGAGCAGGGTCTGATCAGACCAGCGGTAAAGCTTTCTAGTTCGCCACTTTAATACTACTAAGCATTGCCTAACTTAGAACACAAGCTGCAGCGGGGCAGTCGAATTCAAATGGTGCGTACCGCGGGTGATGCAAGAATCCCAAGGGTTGCCAGCCGGCGTACCGGTGACATCCGGGTCGAGCAGCACGCCCGGAACGGAAACCTCGGTCGCCGGATCAGAGGCTACGATCGTGTACGCATCCATTAAGTCGCTGCTCGCCGAACCATCGCCTTCGAATGGCTGGCCGCCGATGCTGACGGTGCGATACTGAAGCGAGTTGGTGAAGAACAGATCGTGCTTGCCGGCAACCACATTGGCCGGCTCGAACAGATTCGCCACCGCGTTGCCGCAGGTCACGGCGGTCACGCCCTGGATATCGACACCGTTGACATTGCCGAACGTATAGCTGTCGCCAGCGCCGGGCTGGAATTCCATACCCAGCAGGCCGACGGCACGCGCGCCCTTGCTGTTGGCGTCGTCCATACCGGCCTTGACGTTACCATTGCTGCTCTTCGGGCAATCCGAATACACGGTGTAGTTGGTACAGTCGCCAACGTTGCCGCCCGTCGAAACCTTCGGCGCGATATTACCGCCGAACGCCTTCGAGCCCGGGTTGTGCAGGAAATATTCGTTCCAGGCTGCCTTGGAGCCCGAACCGGAATTACGATCCATGAAAACAACCGGGCCAGACGGCAAGGCAACGCCGTTAAATGCGCCGACGTCGCCCTTCACTTGGTTCCAGTTCTTGATGAAGCCGGCTTCGATGCCGGTGAGTTCGAACTTGGAGAAGTTCACCTTTTGCGCAGCCAAAGTGTTGGTTTCAGCAACGCCAAACACGTTTTCGTACAGCGGGAACGTGGCGACTTTCGTCAGTTCCGAAGTCGTGATCGCGGTGGTGCCGCTCGGCAGATTGGTGCCGGTGAACAGCGTGATTTCCTCGTCCGACATGCCGAGCAGCGGAACCTGTGAACCGACGGTGGGCGTACCCGAGACGGCGGTCGAATACTGGGTCGCACCGGCGCCGCAGGCCACGGTGTTGTTGGCGCCCTGGGCGTTGATGAAGTTTATCTGCGGAATGGCGTGCGCGCGGACCGGGCCATCAATGCCGTTAGCGAAGGTGCCGCCGTTATTGCCGTTCTCGATAAATACTTTCTTGCCAGCGAGGCTGGCAGGCATCGCGCTGCCATCCGGCAGTGTCGCCGCCATGGTGCCGAATACGGCGCGATAGTTGGCGCCCTGCGTACCGCAGGCCGCGTCGGTGTAGACGTCGAAGGAAGTCATCAGCTTTTCCATGAAGGCCAAAGCCGCGCCACCCTGGGCCGAACCACTGCCCGTGTAAAAAATAAAGTCAGGAGCCTGCGTCGGGCCAAAAGCCTGAGCCTGGAAGCTGGCGACCAGGGCAGCAGCCCCGGCAGCGAGCAGTTTCATCTTCGTATTCATTCGATACTCTCTCTTAAAATGCTTGAATCTGATTGCTTTTCAATCAGGAGAAAACGGTCGCGCGACAACCGCCGCGCGACCTTAAACGCTTAGGCGGCGAATCCGGAGAAGCTGTCGCCATCGGCCGTCTTGCCGCGACGGGCGATCACGCCCATCAGCACCAGACCGGACAGCAGCAGAGCCCAGGACTTGGGCAGCGGCACGGTCTGAACCGCCACGGTGTAGGTCA